>Ga0307437_1000091_pt1 | contig 67943 bp, 54 predicted proteins | sample SalMarWE160390MG_FD_202146 | JGI IMG/M metagenome (GOLD analysis project Ga0307437, IMG submission 202146) | Salt marsh sediment microbial communities from the Plum Island Ecosystem LTER, Massachusetts, United States - WE1603-90 | ecosystem: Environmental > Aquatic > Marine > Intertidal zone >...
TTGTGTGTCATCATATCCGGCTGATCCTGGGCAGGTTAACCTTCGTAAGATTCCGATTATTCGAGACGCCTTCAATGTGCCGGTGGGGTTTTCTGATCACACTATAGGATCGGCCGCGGCAGTCGGCGCGGTCTGTTTCGGCGCGACGGTTATTGAAAAGCATTTCACCCTGGATAAAAACCTGCCTGGCCCGGATCACTGGTTCTCGATCGATACGAAGGAGCTAAAAGAATATGTCGACAATATCAGGTGCATTGAAAAAGCTATCGGCTCCCCGATGCTGTGTCCGACCGAGAAGGAACAAGAGATGAGGCAGGTCTGCCGTCGCAAGGTGGTGGCCGGTCAAAACCTCACTTGCGGCGAGAAGATAACAATTAATAAGATCACCTTCAAACGGAGCGGTGCCGAAGGAGGCATTGAGCCAAAGGATGTCGACTTTATCTTGGGACGGCGCGTCGGACGGAATATCGTCAAGAACGAGCCGATCAAGTTGAACCATCTCGAATAACGTTTGAGCGAACAGGCTGTGTCACAAATAGGTTTCGTCAGGTCTTGCCAACGACGAAGTCGGAGGTGCGACCTGACGAGCATCGCCCAAGCGCTTGCCCAGCAACCAAGTGGGTTTCCGGTCAGGTCACACCTCGTCCAGAGACGAGCCAAGACCCGACCGAACGAATGGATTGCGACACAGCCTGGAAGGATGAGGGGGCAAAAACAGTGCCTGAAGATACGCAAATAGACGACGTTGGTCTGCAAGATCATCGCACACCGGTTCCTATTCCGCATAATATGCCGTGCTTGGATGAAAGCGATTCCCAAGCCGTTTATGATGCCGTATTGTCCGGATGGGTCGCCTACGGTGAAAAATCGCAGAAGCTGGAAAAGAAAATAAGTCGTCTGATTCTTGATGCTGATGACGGCTGTATCGTCTGTTCCAGTGGAACGTCTGCCCTTTACCTAGCCCTCCACGCCCTCGGCGTTGGGAACGGTGATGAGGTCATCCTGCCCAGCTATATGTGCACCGCTGGGTTGAACGCCGTTATGATGGTTGGCGCTGAACCTGTCATCGTCGACATCAACAAGGACAATCTTTCTTTTACTACTGATGAAGTTCGACGGTATGTTACAGGCCGGACAAAGGCGATTATTGTAGTCCACACGTATGGCATCCCGTGCGAACTGGAAAGTATCAGGCAACTGGGGATTCCAATTATTGAAGACTGTTGCCAGGCGCTTGGCTCCAGCTATGCTGACGGACAACCAGTCGGCTCCAAAGGAGATCTGGCTACTTTTTCCTTTTATGCCACTAAATTTGTGACCGGCGGCTATGGCGGGGCAGTGGTGGCAAAGAAGAAGGAGGATGTCGAAATCCTCCGCGATTACATAGACTTTGACTGCCCCAAGCAATACAAGCCACGGTTCAATTTCCAGCTGTCTGACATTCAGGCAGCGCTTGTTCTAAGTCAGTTCGATAAACTGGATTGGTTTCTTGAGCGTCGCAGACAGATAGGCAAACGATATTACAAGGCAATTAACCGAGATGACAGGTTGCGATACTGCTTTCGTAACGACGCCATCAATTACTTCAGATTTCTTGTTAATTTTCCCTCCGAAGACGAGCTGTCGCGATGCAAGCGTTACCTGACAGATAGAGGTATCGGCAACATAGTGCCTCTGGAAAACCGCGAGCTCCTGCACAACTATCTGGGACTTGATCTCAGCCTCTATCCTGTGGCGGAGGAGACGTCTCGGACCATACTATCACTTCCGATCTATCCCTGTCTCAGTGATCGGGATGTTGAACGTATTGAAAAAACGCTGGCGAGGTGGGATTTCAGATGATTGTCTCGGCACACCAACCGGCATACCTGCCTTGGTTAGGTTATTTCCATAAAATTATGTTGTCTGACATCTTTGTTGTCATGGACGATGTTCAGTTTGAAAAGAACTCCTTTATCAATAGGAACAGGGTACTTTCCGGCGGAAGAGAGCTGATGCTGACTATCCCGGTTCGGTTGAAGGGTCATACGGACAAGACTATCGCCGATATCGAGGTGTCTGATTATTTTTGGAGGAAAAAGCACCTCAAATCCATCGAACAGGCCTATTGCAAAGCGCCTTATTTCGATACGGTTTATCCTCTGATTGCTCCGATTCTGGAAAAGGAGCACCGCTTTTTGGTCGAATATGTTAGCGAGCTGACCGCTATATTCTTGGATTACCTGGATATCCGAACTAAAATCCTCCTCGCCTCAGAACTGGAGATCACTTCGCGAAAACTCGATTATGTCATCGAATTGACTCATAAGGTCGACGGTGATATATTCGTTTTTGGGGCATTGGGTAAGGACTATGGTGACATCGACCAGTTGAACCGTTACGGCATCAAACCTTACTTTCAGGAGTACTGCCACCCTGTCTACCGACAGCTATCGAGAGAGTTTGTTTACAATATGAATATCCTGGATATTATGTTCAATGAGCCACGCGACAAAATCGCCGATATTATCATGTCCGGTAACATTACCAAGGAAGAGCTGGTTGAGTGTGTGGCATAACTCTATAAGACCTCGATCTCAGTGGCATCCTGCTCGACGGCTCGCCGGTCACATCCGGCTACTTTGATGACCCGCGAAAAATCGGGTGTGGCTCTTGGGATGGTACAGATGCGCACGTTGGCGTCGGAGGCGAGCGAGCGTGCCATGCTCTAAGTAAAGTAATTCGCGGATAGACCGATAAGTTAAGGAGGTTATTGTAGTTACGCCGTTGCCTGTAAGTCATGGAGGACACAAAGATCAGGTATGTCTTCATATCGGACAGTCCACGAGCGATCCAGCCCGATCTTGGGTTGCCGTCAGGGTGTTGTGGCTGACTGCCGGGGCAATGACTGTTTCGCGATCTTGCAAGGGGGCCCCTGCGACTTGAGATTGGTTGGGCCGGTAACATGAAAGGGATTATTAAAATGGTGGGCAAACTCAAAAGAGGAATCAGATGGCTTCTACCCAGGGACGTTACGTGTCGAATCTACCGGTGGCAAGCGAAGAGATACATGGACAATCATGTGTTCAACGTAGACCCGCAAAAAAAGACCTTACTGGCACTAAATCACTTCAATAGAGCAGACTTGCAGGCTCTGGCCGATGCTAATAATCTGTATAAACTGCTGTTTCGTTACTCTCTTTGCGTGGTCGCTGATATGCAGGCGGGGGTGACGTTCACACCCGGTAATCTACTGGCCATCCGCCCTGGTTTTGGCCTGCCACCGAAATGCTATGACCGCCTGTTAGGAAAACATATCGCACACGATGTGAAAAAAGGGGCCCCAGTAAGCTGGGAGTTGTTAGGATAGTAGATAAACCTGTGCTGAAAACCGGCATCACAAATGTTGTCCTGCGGGGGCTAACCCTTTCGGGTAAGTTTGTCCTTCTGCTTTTCATCGCCCGCTATCTCTCTCCGAAAGAGTTAGGTGTCTTCGGGTTGATGTCCGTGACGATTGGCGTCTCTCTCTATTTTCTTGGGATGGACTTCTATGTCTACAACACCCGCGAAATTCTGGCCCACAAAGAAACCGAGTGCGTACCTCTGATCCGAGATCAGCTTGTCTTTCACGGTCTGACGTATGTAATCGTTCTACCGCTGCTCCTTGTCGTTTTCGCCAGCGGGTTAATCTCGTGGAAATATATCGGCTGGTTTTATTTGCTCCTGGTGCTGGAACACCTGTCCCAGGAAGCAAGCCGTCTATTGATTACCCTATCGCGCTCCAGCATGGCCAATGTCGTGTTGTTTTTCCGCAGTGGAGCGTGGGTGTATGTTGCGGTAGCAGCGGGGATCTTTCTGGACAACGCCCGCGGTTTACCAATCATCTGGGCGGGGTGGGTGATAGGCATCTTGGCGAGTTTGGGGCTGACGGCCTATGCCCTGCGGCAAATGACGTGGCAAAATGTAAGTCGAATATCAATCGACTGGGACTGGATCAAAAACGGAGCCCGCATATCCATTCCATTTTTTTGCGCCACGGTTGCCCTGATGGGGATTCAGTATGCTGACCGCTACTTCCTCCAACATTACTACGGCGAAGCGACAGTTGGTATCTATACCTTCTATGCTCAGATTGCCAATGCCGTGCAGATCTTTGTTTTCACGGGCATTATTATGATTCTCTATCCCAAAATCGTAGCCGCCTACCAGCAGGGACGGCTGGATCAGTATCGCCTCCTAATGCGAAGACTTAGTCTCGGGGTTACCGGGGCGGTAGTCGTGCTTGTTTGCGCAGTAGCGGCAGCAATCAAGCCAATTCTGGCGTTGGTCGGCAAGCCGATCTACGCCGAGCATCTTACGATTTTCTGGATCATGTTGGGCTCTACGGTGCTGTTGACCTGTTCGTATATTCCTCACTACGCTTTGTATGCGAAGCACCGGGACAAGGAGATTATTGCCAGCACTGTCGTAGCTTTCGGTGTCGCCATCGTGGCAAATGGCCTGCTGGTTCCCCGCTATGGGATGCATGGAGCTGTTTTTGCCACGATGACTGCTCTTGCAGTCCTGGGCGGATTTAAGATGGTATTCCTCATTAAAGGGGAAGATTACTCACAACAAAGGGACGAGTTGGTGCGTAAGGATGCAAAGTTCATCAGAAAATAACATCTGCTTTCTTTCTAACTACATGAAGACGTACTTCTTCGACGCCATAGCCGAGGAACTCCAGAAGCATGGATTTATAGTCTCCTGGATCGTGGTGAACCAGAAGCTGTTCCATTACTTGCAGGAACGTTACAAAAAGGACAACTTGTTGTTTATAAACAAAAAGCACATTGATATTCCAGCCGAGAATATCGGGGAGTATAAGCTCCATGAGCTTATCTATGGCGACAGAACGCTAAAGCACATTCTGGAACAAAGTCTAAGATACCTCCTCAACATTCAAAGACCTATATACGACTTCTTGAAAGAGAGATGGATTCGGTTCGTCATGTGTGAGATTAACTGGGCTCGCGAAATCCTGGTACACAGAATTATGTCCGAAAGATCAGAGTTAAACGGCACATTCTTGAACCCTCATACCGGCTACTGTTTACTTTGGCCGCGCCCAACAAATCCTGTCAAAACGGGATAGAATAAAAAGACACACGATGCAATTGAGAAAGTATCATAACTTGAACAAATACGAAACAATACAGGTTAAAATGACTTGTGAAAATGAAATGTCTTTCTTAGAGTTTAACAGGATTTCTCCGAAAGGCTCTGAAGACATATAACATTTATTTAATGAAATTAATAGATACAACGGGAGCTATAAGTATATGAAAATAGGATTTGACTTTGTATGTGATGAAGCCCCGATATTCTCAAAGGTTGGTGAGCACTTTCAAAAAGAAGGCCACCAAATGTTTGGACTTACCATGGGCCGGCGCTGGGGCAAGTGGTGGAAGGGTAAATATACAACACATAAAATAGATGCTGTTTACAACGGTCAAATTGACATTGGTTCGGAGTTTGAACGGATACAAAAACAATATGGCCGCTATGCCCCGGCATCATATCTTATAGCAGACAGACATTTAAATACCAAACCACGTGAATATCAACGGTTTGTGTTCGTTAATACGTTTAGGTTAGTTGAGGATGCTTTCAAAATTGAAAAACCGGATTATTATTTTTCCACTGGAGTGGCGTTTCTTTACAACTTGATCACTCTGGCGGTCTGTCAAAAAAACAATATCCCTCATATTTCTCTTTATTCCACCAGAGGTCATATACCGAAATTCATTGTTTCATTGGGTAACGGCGGCAGCTGGGATCTAGTTGATGAAGAATATAAACTTCTTCAAGTAACAAAAGAGTATGAAACATCGGAATATGAAAAAGCACAAACTTATCTGAGGCTATTTAGAGAAAAAGCACAAAAACCATTTTATATGACGGTCGCCACGCAATCGCATTCGTTAAAGTTAATTTTTATTAAAGAGTTTATACGAAGATTGAGATATTGGATCATCGACGGATGGGGAAAAGAAAAAGGGGATTATATAACCCGGCCCCCATGGTGGTATGTAAAGCGTGATGTTGTTAAGCTTCTTCGGGCGCGTATATTCGCCATACAATCAGACAGGATATTCGACAAATCAAATGTAAATGATAAGTATTTCCTTTTCCCTTTACATCTTCAGCCGGAAGCATCTACATTAGTTCTGTCAGAATGGTATGTGAATCAGCTTGAAACTATCAAGAATATTTCAAAGGCTCTGCCCCTTGATGCTATTTTATATGTAAAAGAACATATTAGCGCATTCGGAAGGCATACTTCGAAGTTTTATAATGCCATAAAGGCAATACATAATGTTCGTATGATTGCTCCAACCGAATATACTCCAAATCTTATTAGAAATTCTTTGGGAGTTATTGTTTTGTCCAGCACGGTCGGATGGGAAGCGGCGTTATTTAACCGACCGGTCTTTGTTCTGGGACAGGTCTTCTACAAAACCTTAAATGGCGTGGAATCGATTAATAATTTTGATGAATTAAGAGAGAGACTGTTGGTCTATAGAGACGACGAGAAAAGATTATTACCGGAAAATAACGAAGAAGACATCCTGATGTTTCTTATAGCAATAAACAGACAGTCGTTTGATGGTCTCTTTGATGTTGCCAAAATGGACTTGAAAGAAGTTGTTACTGCTGCTGATAACATCAAAAAAGTGCATTTAGGTCTGAGTAAATTCATAGAGCGAATTGATGTGACAACTTGTACATCAGATAATCAGGTAAAAAGTATTTAAGAGGTTCTCTTGATTTTTGAATACTGGTCAGAATTGCTTGTCCTTGTAATATTAACGGTTTTGATGTACCGTCGTCCGTTATTAAGTTTGACCAATATCATGAATTTCTACTGGGTTTCAATGGTTATTATTGGGTTGTTGTTATACCCATTGAGTTCTCAATTTGTCAAATATATTGATGATGATCTTTTAAGAGATTCGGTCAGACTTTATGTAATAGGGTTTGCCTTTTTTTCATTGGGTATTTATCAGTTTAGAATGCTGAAATTTCTTTTTGGAAATACTAAAATATATACACCGTTAACTTTTTCGACAGATAAAATTAAAATCAAAAGCTTTATGCCCTGGGCGCTTGGCATCTTTTCTGGAGTTTTGCTCTTTATTACTTTTTATAATGTCGGTTATATTCCTTTTTTTGAGGGCAATATGCATGTGACTAAATATTTCCAGGATGACCTTGATGTTTATACAAAGTTTCGACCTTTATACACATTTGCCTTAAATGCCTTATCTACAGTACTAGTCTTTTCTCTTGCTGTTTTATTTCAAACCGAAAAGAAAAAAAAATGGATAATATTATCAGCAGTAATAATTGCAATGCTTTTACTTTCAGCGAAAAGAGGACCGCTTTTAATACCATTTATATATGTCGGCTTGAGTTATTCAATTATGAAACGTAGTATAAAGCCGTTAATTTATAATGCCCTTTTGGTTATTGTGGTAGGGATAGCCATGAACCTTGCTGTTGCCGGCGGTAGAGAGCTTATGTCATCTTTTTTAGTAACGCTGTCCACCAGTGGTTTTGTCGGAGTCAGAGAATTGACCAGACTGTTAACCATTGATGCCGGTGAACTTCTTTACGGAAAAACATATATAGCCGGTTTTTTAAGTTTTATCCCAACGGAGTGGTTTGAGTTTAAAGCACAATATAATTATATGCGGTATGTAATGAATCTTGAGGGGGTTGATCCAAGTTTGTCTGGTGGAATGAGGGCGTGTTATTTGGGGGAAGCGCTGATTAATTTTGGGATGCTGGGGATACTTTTAGTTTCTTATCTTTTTGGGCTGGTTTTGAGTGTTCTCGATTTCTGGTTTTTACGTTCAAAATGGATCGAAAGACACGGGTTGATTGGTTTGGTTTTGGGAGTAATGATTTTTCATCTTGGGATCATTGCTTTCTTTGAAAATGGCAGCGCTGCCACTCTGTTTTTCTTAAATCGCACAATAATCTTGTGGCTTCTAATAATAATCTGTTTCCCCCGAAAGCAGACTAATTTAAATTCAAACTAATAGATAACCTTATATGTCCAATATAGTTCAATCAGCTCAAAACTTTAGATTAGGTGATTTTGGAAAGTATTTTCCAGAATGTGATGGTAATCATTTCCTTTCAAACAGTTATCTGGAGGCTTCGCTAGCATACAATTCTCACGACTTGCTGAACACCAACAGGTATGCCGTATACTTCACACAGCACGAAATTGGCATGCGGTTTGCCAATAACTGTAATGTGAAATAATGTAGGTTAAATAATATCTACGAACAAAAAAGAGATGATAAAGCAGTTATTTGGTACGGACGATGGAATAATTTTAAGGGGGAAATAAAACTATGAACTCTTGTGTCATATTTGGCGGCGCCGGGTTTGTGGGAACACATCTCGCCAGGCGTTTTCTTGAGAGTGGTCGATTCAATCATGTACATCTGGCTGACATCAGACCCAGTTGTCTTGATGGACAGGAGGGTATATCAACTTCGTTAACGGATGTCCGACAACCGATACCGAATCATCTGGTCACGTCTCACCTGGAATGGGTCTTCAATCTGGCTGCCATTCATCGCGAGCCGGGCCACATTCGCGAGGAATACTTTGAAACCAATCTGGCTGGCGCCCAGAACGTATGCGCCTACGCCGAGGCGGTAGGCTGCAACAACATCTACTTTACCAGCAGCATTTCAGTTTATGGTCCGACAACTGGCCCCACCGATGAACAAGCGCCCATCCAGCCATCGACTCCGTACGGTGGCTCAAAATATCCGGCGGAGCTGATTCACGAGATGTGGCAGAGAGCCAAGCCAAGGCGCCGACTGATTATCTCCCGCCCCGGCGTGTTGTACGGGCCTGGAGATCCGGGCAACATCCTCCGAATGATAAACGCTATCAAGAAGGGCTACTTTGCCTTTCCGGGGTCGCCGCGCGTCTACAAGTCATACGGATACATCTACGGCTTGCTGGATAGTATAGACTTTGTCATGGACAGTGAGCGGGACTTTTTCTGTTATAACTATGTGGAAACCCCGACTCAGCCGCTGGGGGAGCTGGTAAACGTAATCAAGCGGTACCTTGATACTCGCGCTCTGGTCTTGCCCATTCCACTGTGGATACTATTGCCGATATCCAAAATGGTGCAGGCGGCGTTAGGGTTCAGAAATCCCATCCATCCGGTTCGGGTCAAGAAAGCTGCTACGCCGACACACATTGTACCGCAGGCCCTAATGGAGCTCGGATTTAGGTTTAGGTACGACTTCGAACGTTCGCTGACACATTGGCAAATGATCGCACCAGAAGACTTCGGTTTGCCCACGTATCAAACTGCCGAACCGGGTCGTACCAGTCTGAGGCTCGAAAGGCGTCCGGAAGATGTGGTGCCTCTCGTGTTAAGGTGTGATCGTAGGCGTGCGGAAGTCGACCAAGAAAAGGAGGTGGCCAAATGATGGCAAATACAGCAGTTCCGGTTGATTTGAGTTCCCTCAAGGTTGCCATTGTTCATGAATGGTTTGTAGACTATTCTGGGTCAGAGCGTGTAGTTGAACAGATGATTAAGCTGTTTCCTCAGGCAGACCTATACGCCCAGGTGGAATTCCTGCCAGATGATCTTCGCGGCTTCATCCAGAATAAGAAAGTGACAACATCGTTTATTCAGAAGCTGCCAAGAGCCAAGACGAATTATCGAACATATTTGCCCTTGATGCCTTTCGCCGTTGAACAGTTTGATCTGTCCGCTTATGACCTGATACTTTCAAGCAACCATGCGGTGGCGAAGGGAGTCATTACCGGGCCGGATCAGGTCCACGTCTGTTATTGCCACTCGCCGATTCGCTATGCTTGGGATCTGACCCATCAGTACCTGCGTGAGTCCGGTTTTGACCAGGGGTTGAGGAGTTGGGCCGCGAGGGTTATGTTGCACTATATCCGCCAGTGGGATTTACGTTCGGCTAATGGCGTCGATGAATTCATAGCTAACTCCAGATTCATTGCACGCCGTATATGGAAGGTGTATCGCCGACGGGCACATGTTATCAATCCCCCGGTAGACGTCGATAGGTTTGAGGTGTTCTCCCCAAAAGAAAATTTCTATCTTACCGCCTCCCGCATGGTACCCTATAAAAAGATCGACCTCATTGTTGAAGCGTTTTCCAGTGAGCCGGATAAAAGCTTGGTTGTCATCGGAGATGGCCCCGATTTTAACAAAGTAAAGAAAAAGGCCGGAAGCAATATCACCCTGCTGGGCTACCAACCGTTTGAGGTGCTCAAAGACCACATGCAGCGCGCCCGTGCGTTCATATTCGCTGCTGAGGAAGACTTCGGAATCGTACCGGTAGAAGCTCAAGCTTGTGGCACGCCGGTAATTGCCTACGGCAAAGGCGGTGCGCTGGAGACAGTGATCGAAAATGAAACCGGCCTCTTTTTCCACGAACAAAGCCCAAAAGAGGTGGTCAACGCCGTGTGTCGGTTTGAGAGAATCAGGGATAGCTTTGACCCTGATTCCATTCGCCATAATGCTTTGCGCTTCTCTAAGGAACGTTTCCGTAAAGAGTTCAAGGCGTTCGTTGACAAAGCAATTAGCAAGCATTTTGAGACGGCTCATCAGCGCCGCGACAGCAGTGATTTTCATCGGGAAAGGTTTCTCCAGCCAGAAGAAAGACATGTTTCCTGTTGACCATCACCAGATTCCTCCAAGGCTAAAGCTAATCCTCCCGGGAGTAACCACGAGTGCATATTTTCGAAGTAATCGTCCCTTTCGTCAATCAATCTGAACAATTGGGCATGGGCTAGGCGGCGGAATGTTTTTTCACCTTTGAGTAGAAATCATTTCCATTTGTGGGCCAAGCGTCAGTTGCTGACAGTCAGCATCACCGCCGCCCACTTCAACCCGTTAATAGGCAATAGGATTGGTTGGCGCACAGATGAAGCATTGACGGCACGGAATTTGTAAGCAAACGAAGTGGAATAATGCAGCAGCGTAAGAGATAGTTAGTGGCAAGGAGAATGACAATGAGAGGCAAGTTCACCGACTCAGGCAACGGCTTCGAAGGCCACAGCCAGGACCAGTCTGACTGCAATCAGACTACTCCTGCGGAGGCAGAGATTGACTTGTTTGCCCTGGCAGGACTCTTTATGAAGAGAAAGAAATGGATAGCCGCCACGGTTGGGTCGGTGGTGCTCATGGTGACGGTAATAATGCTGCTGCTTCCGAATAAGTACAAATCAACCGCTTCAATTCTCCCGTCAGGCGCAGTCAGCAAGCTCGCGGAAGTGGCAGATGTCAGCAGTTTTGGTGAGTTCGCGCTTAAGGATGAGAGCTCGTCGATGCTGTTTCCGGTGATTCTCAGGTCGCGTCTGATACACGAAGCGGTTCTCAACAAAGAGTATTCTTTCGCCCACAAATCAAAGCCGATGACACTGACACTCGCGGAGTACTTTGGCCAGGATAATCCCGATAGACTGCGCCAAGCTCTGGCGAATATAACCTCCATCGGATTGGTCAAGAAGACAGGAGTTATTGATATTGCTGTGGAGACAAAATACCCCGAGTTCTCTCGTGCGATCCTGAACCAGTACCTGGCTGAGCTGGAGACTTTCAACCTCCACAAAAGGCGTTCGCAGGCCAAAGACAAGGCACGGTATCTGACACGACAGCTCAACGAGATGGAATTAGAGTTGGAGCAGGCTGAGGACAGCCTCGAGCAGTTCCAACTGGTCAACCGCGACTGGGCCACCAGTAGCGACCCAGAAATAATCAAGATGCTATCACGTCTCCAGAGAGATATTGAGCTGAAATCCAAAACCTACCTTTTCCTCAGCCAGGAGTACGAAATAGCCAAGCTCGATGCGCAGAAAGATGTCCCCATCGTCCGGATTCTTGACCAGCCTTCGCTGCCCACCGAGAAGTCAGGACCGCACCGGAAACTGACAATAGCAGTGTGTGGTATGTTATCGTTGTTTGCCGCCCTGTTTTTCGTTGTTGTTTTTGAGGCGCTCAAGAAGCGCAGCACTGGGCCTGACAGGGAGTCATACCAGATTCTCACAAAAGACCTTCAGCGGACTTTCCCACGTGTAACCCGCCTGGTTACCAGGAGGGCACGGGAGGAGACTGTCAACGCGTAGTCGGTTAGAAAGCCCGACCGTGAAAAGAGACTGAAGGGAGGCGGATTCTAAAATGGTTGAGATTTGCACTCACGGCGGATATTTCCGTTGATTTTTTTCTGCTGGTGTTATATTATATTAAAAATTGTCGGTTGTTTGTAAAGACCGCCTTGGCATGAGTAGCGAGGAGGTTTAGGCAGACAAATAAGAGGGACTTGTCCCTGTCCGGTGGGGTTCCCGAGCGGCCAAAGGGAACAGACTGTAAATCTGTCGGCGAAGCCTTCGGAGGTTCGAATCCTCCCCCCACCACTTTTTTTTTTGCAACTGTCACTGGAAGCAAGCACAAGCAACTCTCTGGCATTCTGATCTTCCATCGAGTTCCTGGAGCCTTTCCTCGTACTCGGCATATCTTTGTTCTAGCGGGCAGAACGAAGCCCGGTCTTCGATGGCATCCATGATGTTCTGTATTTTCCGTTGTAGGGTTTAACGCTCTTCCTGTAAGTGCGAAAACTCTTTCCTCAACTTAGACAGCTTAGCTTTGAGCTTCTTATTTGCCACATTGACTTATTCAGCTTATTGACTATTATAGTTATATGAGCAGCCTCGGTGCTGAGCTGGCTCTTGTAGTAGGTTTTCACGTTGTTCAATGACCTGATACCGCTGACTATGTATACGAGTGGTTCACATCGGCCCTATTCCACTTTGGCGGCGATCCATTCTACTCGCCTTCATGTTATTATGTATGGCATGCTTCTGGTCGCCACGCCGTTTGTGCTGCTGCAGAATTTCCTGGTAGAAGCGATATCGAAAACATCGGCAACAACGGTGACTATATGGGACATACAAGTACCGTTGCTGCCGCTTATCGGCGTAGTCCTTTTGGTTGGCATTCTGATCGCATGGCGACGACAGCTGACCCGCTTGAGGCTGTTGGCCGGCATTGCTGTTCTTGTTATGAACGTTTTTGCACAGCAAATAACAGACTATTACTTGGATCACAAATTCTATGACTTGCAGCAAAACTGGCATTACTTGGCTTACGCCCTGTTTGCCTATTTTGTGTATCGTGATCTAAAGCCGCGTCGGATGACCACGGCCAGAATAATGCTGATAACCTTTGTCGGTGCTCTTTGCCTTTCCACATTTGACGAAATCTTCCAGATGCAGTTGAGTAGTCGAGTCTTTGACATTAGCGACATTGCCAAGGACCTGTGGGGAACGCTTATGGGTATCCTTTGGATATATTTGGCTACTGCTTATCCGGACACTCTGCAGAAAGAATGGAAACGAATAAGGCACAGAAAATTCAAAAGCTACTTAAATCATCCTCCGAGTTTGACCGTTCTCATGTTTTTGTTCGCCGTCTTGTTTCTTTGTTTCAGTTCCCTGCTGACCGATATATCATATTGGTTTACGACGGCTTTTCTTACTGTATGCAGCTTTGCTTGCATCTTTCTCCTGTTGCATGGTAGCCGATTTCGTTGGTGCAAGCTTACTATTGTCGCCATTTCAGCAATCGCGTTGGTTACTCAGACATTTTTCGTTGTCAAACATCATTCTGATTATATCATCCACCACCAGTATGGTCTGACAGTCTATAAGGGAATCCCGATTGTCTTTTTCGATGTGATGATATTCCCGGACGGGTCGTTACGGCTGGTTGATAAGAAACATTACTTCAATATTCGTGACCAGCAGTTTTTTCTGTCGCATAAGACCGATATCATTGTCATCGGAAGTGGCAGTTACGAGTTGAGCAGTACCGGATTTCCGAAAGATGAACCGGTACAGTTTCTGTATAATGAATATTCCCGACGGGGCACGCAAGTGATAATCCTTAAAACCCCGGAGGCATGCAAGTTATTTAATAGATTAAAGGAACAAAACAAAAGTGTTCTTCTTATTCTCCACAACACCTGTTGATGACAGTCAGGTCGCTAACGGGGCACAAATCGGGTCATCGGGAAAAGGCCGGGTGATACTGATATGGTGGCTCATGATCATATGGTTGATCCTGATGTTTGTCGGCACGATGTCAGCCGTAAAGCCTGACTGGCTTGAAAGATTCTCGAAACTGGGCGTAGAAGCTGAAGCGCGTGCATATAAGAACTATGGCGATGCTGCTTTGCATGACGGTCAATACCTCAAAGCCATTGCACAGTACCAAAGGTCGCTTGAAATCAAGTCTGAGCAGGTCGGGGTCATGATAAACTTGGCCGTCGCATATAGATATGCCGGAGCAGTCGAGAAGGCCGCCAAAACGCTGCGGGACGCATCAGCGATAGGAACTACGCGCGAAGGGCTGATTTACTACAATATGGGAGAAATACTGGAGGGCATGGGCAAAACACATCAGGCAATTACGCTATACAAGAAGGCCGTCGGCACAATAGTTGAACAGGACCTTGTTTATCAGAGGCTTGGCCAAATATATCTTGGAATGCAGGATTACGAGAATGCCCTGCTGGCATTTGAAAGCACTCTTGTTTATCAAACTGATACAGATACACCTTATCTTGACATGCTTCACCGCAGCCTTGACGTTTACAGAAGCGACACGGTTCACCTCCCTATTATCGAAGAGCAGCTTGCCCGGGGAGCTGGAATCGAGAATATGGGTATGTATGATATAGAAATTATTCGCCAGCTGCATAAGACCGATCCCGAAATCGCTAAAACACACAATCACCTGGGTTATATCCGTATCCACCTGGGTGATATTGATAGTGCCGAAAGGCATTTCAGGAAATCATTGGAAATCTGGCCTAATAACATCGATGCTGTCCGCAACCTGGAAGTGACAAGACAGGTGCGGAAGTCCCAATAGATCAATATGCTTGAAAATCTATAGATGCAAATGAGGCAAGAGCCCCCGATTCCCGGCATGTTTTTACTCACAGAATTTTAACCAAGGTATGGGCCGCCAGCCAGCCCAGACATAGAAGCGCATTGTGAATGTAGTCGTGTTGCCCGGCTTTGAGATCACCAGCGGTGTGGTACTTTTGGGAGGAAGGCGATAACGTTGCGATATCGGTCATGTTATCTTGTGCTGCCGGGCGACTCTGCCCGAAAGCTCTAACGCGGCATACGAAATGCACTTGCATGAAGAAGGCGTCAGGCAGAGTGAGGCTGTCCCAAAAGATTGTTTGCTGTGTTTCGTAGGGTCTTGTCCGCCAAGGCGGATGTGACCCTACGAGTGGTTTCCCAAGTGCCTGCATTCTAAAGGAGTTTGTTTTCAGTCAGGTCATTCGCCTAAGGCGAACCAAAGGCGAACCAAGACCCGACTGAACGACCGACTTATGAGACAGCCTCGAGTCGGCTGACGCCATAATAAGGGCTGGAAACCTGGAAAGGAAAGCCCAGCTCATGAAACGTGCGCTGAAGTATTGAAGCGGTTTCTGGGACATTATCGACCGAGATGACTACAAAGAGACCAGGCGGCGCTTGAGATACGGCGCAAAAGACTTCACGTGAGAACCTTTTCCAGGGGGATTGCTGATGAACCAAAGGGTGCTGCGTTATAATGGAAGGACTTCGCTTACTTGAGGACTTTCCCTATCCTGTCCAGCGCTTCCTCGCAGTCAGAGCGGCTGACGTCAAGATGAGTCACGAAGCGAATCCGCTTCGGGCCAAACGGCACCGACCAGACGCCGACGTCTTTCATTTTGGCAAGAACAGAATCAGCCGTAAGGTCACCGTTGATATTGGCGACGACGATGTTCGTTTGTACGCGATCCATATCAACACGAAATGGACCAAGCCCGTTTAAGCCTTCTGCTAAGAGCCTGGCATTGGCATGGTCCTCGGTTAGACGGTCGATGTTGTTTTTTACGGCATACAGAGCGGCGGCAGCAATTATCCCCACCTGCCGCATCCCCCCACCAAAGAGCTTTCGTTCCCGTCTGCATCCGGCGACAAACTCAGCGGAGCCAAGCACCATCGAGCCGATCGGGGCGCCCAATCCTTTGGACAGACAGACCGATACCGAATCAAACGGCCGGGTCAACTCCGGGAGGGGGATACCGGTGACAACGTGGGCGTTCCAGATGCGCGCGCCATCGAGGTGCAGGATGAGATCAAACTCATCACAGACCTGTTTGACTCTTAAGATTTCCTCCTGCGGCAGGATTGTCCCTCCGTGACGGTTGTGGGTGTTTTCCAGGGCCACTATTTTAGTTTCCGGGCAGTGGAGGTTTTTGGGGCGAATATTCGTCCGAACCATCTCAGCAGTGACCATCCCTTGCTCGGTCGTCAGCAGATTGACCAAAAGCCCTGAGTGGACGGCCGGTCCCGCCACTTCATAGTTGACAACATGGCAGTCCCGGTCGCACAGCAGCTCCCATCCCGGCTGCGAGAGTGCCTTGAGGCAAATCTGGTTGGCCATCGTGCCGGAAGGGACAAACAGTGATGCTTCCCGCCTGAAAAGCTCCGCGACGTAGCTCTCCAGTTCATTCACGGTGGGATCGTCACCGAAGACATCATCGCCAACTTCGGCGGTGAACATCGCCTGACGCATCTCCGCTGAAGGCCGCGTGATGGTGTCGGAACGCAGGTCAATGATTTTCATCAGGGGGAATATAACGTACTCAGACCGATAGCACAACTATCGTTACACGTATCCCCATCGGCCTTAGTTGTGGGCGGCAGATGTACAGGGGCGGATGCCCCGTAGTGTGCTTTTGACGTTCTCTTGGCGGGCACAGGTTGTTAAGGCGTCAAAACCGCATGGGCTTTGAACTACAAAACGGATACCCTACCCACAATCAGTGACATGCCGTTTTGCAGTGGACCTGGCAAGTCACACTATCAATACATCTGCCGATATCCAAGCCCCAGGCAGTATCGTTTACTCCCGCGACCACCAGAGATTGATTTCCCTTGACATCCAGCCGAAAAGTAATATATTTCAAAAAAGATTACCCACTTGCCGTTTCGCCAGCGTATGTTTGAAAAATGTAACCAAGCAAAGGAGAAAAAAGATGAGAAAGCATTCATGGCTTGTATTACCGTTGGTTCTGGTAGTGTGCCTGTCGACAAGCGTGATTGCCAACAGCAGCTACCCTCCACCGCCGAATATCCGCGTTACCAATATCCCGCAGCTCAACAATGAAGAGCAGGTCTTTATCTGTCCGACCGACAGTAACGTCATCATCGCCAACTGGCGGGATTTCCGGCTGGGTTATCGCCAGATCGGTATCGGTCGCTCCACTGACGCCGGCCAGAACTGGACCGACTCTCTTATTCCCAAAATCATGCAGTATTTTGGCTATGACTCCCAACAGTCGGACCCGACCATGACCGTAGACCGATTCGGGAACTTCCACATGTCAGTACTCGATTGGGACGCCTTTGGATTTACAGGAGGTTCGGTGATTGCGTTTTATAAGTCGACCGACAAAGGGGTCTCCTGGACCGGCCCGGTGGCGAACGTATCCGAAATCGGTGACTTTTTTGAAGACAAGCAGTTTATAACAATTGATCGCACGAGTGGACCATACGACGGTAATCTCTATTGCTCGTGGACCCGTTTTGATAATCCGGATCGGATCATGTTTGTTCGTTCCATTGACGGCGGCGCTTCATTCGAGGACACGATCATAGTCGGTCCGACACAGACCTCCACAGGTTGTGGAAGCTATGTGGTAGATGCAGGCCAGTTTTCCATTCCGATAGTTTCCTCCAATGGCGATGTTCACGTGTTCTGGCAGGGAACTGTTCTTGATTCCGGAGAGACCTGTACCGGTCATACGGCTATCAAGCATGTTGTCTCGTCTGATGGTGGGCAGACGTTTACCTATGAGGATACTGTACTCTCAGTCTCCGGTTATACCTACGCTGCCGGTGGCATCAGCACCTATTCCCAACCGGCCGGTGACGCTGATATTAACGGCGGGCCGTTTGACGGCAATATCTATGTGTCTTTCACCAACGAAGGCCCTGAAGACGCCGGCCACACCGATATTGATTTTGTCCGCTCAACTGACAACGGTCTGACCTGGTCGCAGCGCTGCCAGATAAACGACGACTCCAACACGATCGCCATTGACAATTTCCACCCCTGGCTGATCGTCAACGAGGAGGGCATCATTATGGTCGTCTTTTATGACCAGCGTTACGATGCACCGTCGTACTACAACTTTGACATGATTGCTGCTTATTCCTTTGATGGTGGTCTGACTTTCACCAGTAATCATCGCATCTCGTCGGTTTCTTCATCCCCGAGCAATTTGGAAAAATCCTCGGTGATACGCCCCTGGGTTGATAATGATGACGGAACCATAACACCAGTGTATATGGATCCCATGGCGGGACTGATCGGCGAGTATATCGGCGTTACAGCGTATCACGACAAGATCAGCGCGGTGTGGACGGACTCTCGGGACGGCAACTCCGAAATCTACACGGCCAACTGGTATCTCCCAATTCTCGAACCGCGATTGATGGAACCGGTGATCAATTCATACCAACCACCTTCTCCGGAATTCAGGTGGTCAACGGCCTGGAAGCATGATCAGGACCGCTATCGAATTGAAATATCAACGGATCAAACGTTTCAAAGCGGCATCACCAGTCGGGTTGTCGATACCAATTTCTTGGAGCTGGACACGGCGCTCGAAGATGGTTTCCATTACTGGAGGGTGAAAGCGCTTACGACCGATGGCCAGGACAGCTCTGAGTACTCGGCAGTGTGGTTGTTTGAAGTGGACGGCACCGCGCCTGATACGCCCGAGCTGCTTTTGCCGGTGGATAGCACGGCAACCAATAATCCCACACCGTACTTTGACTGGACAACATCGACTAAGCTGTCTTCACCGGTAACGTACGATCTGTATATCTCCACTGATTCCACCTTCCCGGCAGACATGAGCACCCGTGTCTATGCCGATTTGACAGAGTCGGAATTCACTCCGACTGATTCCCTGGTGGACAGTACAGTGTCGTACTGGAAAGTGGTTGCCAAAGATGCGGTGGGGAATTCCTCGGTGTCGACTATCTTCACCGTCACGTACATTCCTTTCGTCTGCGGCGATGTAGACGGCTCAGGCGGTAATCCCAATGTCGCGGACCTGACGTACTTTGTTGACTACCTATTCTTTAGTGGCACACCGCCGCCAATTCTGGAGGCAGCCAACGTCGACGGCGAAGGCGGGGTAAACGTTGCGGACTTGATCTATTTAGCAGATTATCTATTCTTCGATGGTCCTGACCCGATCTGCGGGCCGATAGAATAAGTTTATTCGTAGGCGGCGTCCGCCTAAGGCAGACCGGGTACTACACAACTTGCCGTGCGACATCTACCCAACAGGACGCACCCGTATATTCAAGCTTGAAGAACCTACAGCAAACCGGGGGCTATCCAATCATCGCAATTATTGAGAAAATTTCTTGACAAAATGAGAATTTTATTGTATATTATAATGTTATGAGGGGTATTATTATGGTTGTCTTTATTATTTTTCATTCTTCAGAAGAGGTTTTATCATTTTCACACGAGCAGTCCCAGTTGCGTGACGAAAGCTACTGGCCGCAGTACCGACCAAGAAGAGGTACAGGATGACCAATATGACACAGCGCTGCAGTAGGGAGAAAACAGACATCTACCTCAATTGGCTTTTGTCACGCTGGCGTCCCGCGGCAACGCGGATCTCTCGTGTTATGGTGTATACATTGATCACAATGCTTTGCACAATATCACCGTCGCCTACCGCAGATCGGCTCGTGGCGGACGATGCGTCCGCTGACAGAGCTCCGGCGGTTGACGCTGACGGAGACTACATGTATGATCAAGCGGCGAACAAGTTCTATACACCCGGCAAGAGCAGGGTGCAAGACGATACGATGTGGGTTATCGATCTAGTTTGGAAATCCCAAGAATCACCCCTGTCCGTGCAAGATGTAGTGACCGACGATCTGGACGGCGATGGACATGCTGACATCGCTGTCCCTTGGTACTTCGTTGATTCAGTATATTCGGCAGGGCTCAAAATCTATGAAAACGTTGGAGACAACAGTTTCACGGAGGTCTGGCTTTCGGGAGAACTCGGCTGGGGTGTAATTACGGCCATGACCACGGGAAATCTCTATGGCGCGCCGTCACCCCAGCTTATCCTTGGACATTACAGCCACAGGCTTCATGTAATGGCTGCAATTGACGATAATGTGTATTCTACCGAGGCGACAATTCCGTTCTCCGATGACTTACGTTTTAGGTCGCTTGCCGTGGCAGACACAGACCGCAATGGAAAGAATGAGATTATAGTCCTGAAAAACTGTTCAGCGGGGGTAATATCCGGCGCCATTTACATCATCGAGGAAGGGCAGGTGGTTTTCACGCACAGCAAGATTACGTACTTCTCGCAACTGAGTGTGGGGCGCCTCGACCAGGATATCTATCCAGAGATAGTAGTTGGCCATGGCGGCTGGGGCTCCGAACAATTCTACCTTGACATCTACGAATACGACGGAGCAGCCTATCTGTGGAAGAGGACCGTCGTGGAGGGTCTCAAGGGGTTGCCGATCGCTGTTGAAATTACTGACGTCGATCTAGATGGCCAGAACGAACTGCTCGTGGCCGGCAACGTTGGCTCCGAGCGTAGGCTCATGATCTTTGAGGCAATTGCGAACGATACCTACGAGTTGACAAATGAGGTAGTGATGGATTGCGGTGCGAATCCTATGGACATCAGCACACGGAATATCGATGGTGGCCCCTACCCTGAGATAGTCGTTAGCACTCATTCGTCAGGGGATATGGGCCGCATTTTTGTCTACACTTTTGACGAAAATGAATTGCGGTTGCTGCATCGCTCAGGAGGCGAACTACCTTACAACGACGCGCCGTTTCGACGAATCCAGCTTTGTGATGCTGACAAAGATGACCATACAGAGGTGTTAGTGGCTACCGGGTACCTTAATCGCGCTATTCTTTTCGAGTTCTCAAACGTAGTCTTATCCTATATCTGCGGCGACATCAACGCTGATGACGAAGGACCCAACGTTGCCGACTTGTCGTACCTGGTCGAGTACCTTTTCTTTGACGGCACACCGCCGCCAATTTTGGAAGCCGCCAACGTCGACGGCGAAGGCGGGGTAAACGTTGCGGATTTGACCTACCTGGTTGACTATCTCTTCTTTGCCGGTCCCGAGCCGATCTGCGGGCCGATAGAATAAGTGTGTCTGGAATCCTTTGCGTGTTCCATCAAGAATTAACGATTATTCCTGCCAAGGTAGGGGTGGTTGGTGTCATCGACTTAAGTACTGCCATGTGACTTCAAGTGTTGTCATTAGCAGACTGATGGTGGCTCGCCGGAAAAGCTTGGGTCAAAGGCGCCAGAGAAAGTTTGTATTGCCAAAAAAGAGATTTCTATTACATTGTTTATGATAGGTCACCGGATACCTCGGATAGGACGCTCCGTTAACCGTACATCTTTTTGCACTGCGGTGGTATTGTGAAAAAATCAAGTCTGTTCCTCTTAACGCTTCTTTTCATGGCAATCTCCACTATGCTCTTTGCCGGTGAGCAGCCCCAGGAGGATTTCCTCCCGATCGGGCTGACCGAAGAGGAAATGCAGCGATTGGATGAAATTGGCAAGAACCATCGAAGTACTACACCCCCCGCTGGAGCAATCCGCAATCCGGCCGAATGGGAGCCCTCGGAGGGTGTGATAATCCGCTGGCCGTTGGGGATATCAATTTCACTCGTGGTGGAAATGTCAGAGGATGTGGTGGTGACCACCATCGTCGGCAGTTCCTCGCAGGAAACCAGCGCCCGCAACGCCTACACTTCTGGCGGCGTGAACATGGAGAATACCCAGTTCATTATCGCTCCCACCAACAGCATCTGGACCCGCGACTACGGTCCCTGGTTCATCTTTCAAGATGAGCAACTGGGTATCGTCGACCACATTTACAACCGTCCCCGGCCGTATGATGATGTCATCCCGCAAGTGATCGGCAGTGAGTGGGGCCTTGCCGTGTACGGTATGGACCTGATTCATACAGGGGGCAATCATATGTCGGACGGCTTGGGGATGTCGATGTCCACCCGGCTGGTCTACAATGAAAACCCGGACAAGACCGAAAAAGAGGTTGACTCCATTATGCTGGCCTATCTCGGCAATGATTACACGGTGTTGGACTATATTGAATCGGGGGGGATACATCATATAGACTGCTGGGCGAAGTTTCTCAGCCCGACGACAATTCTGGTCAAGGACGTCTCGCCTGGCCATTCCAGCTACGCTCTTTTGAACGCTCGAGCAAGGTACCTTTCACAGCAGATTTCAGCCTGGGGGCAGCCACATACCATCGTGAGGGTTTACTGTCCCTCCGGGACGGCGTACACCAACTCGCTCATTTTGAACAAAAAGGTTTTTGTTCCCACCTTTGGCAGCAGCTACGATACCACCGCCATTCGGGTTTATGGGGACGCAATGCCGGGATACGAAGTTCTGGGCTTCGATGGTTCCTGGTATGAGAATGATGCTATTCACTGCCGCACGATGGGCGTCCCTGACAAGGAGATGCTGTTCATCCACCACATTCCAATTGCAGGACGCACGGGCGACACCTTAAACGACTATCTGATCTCAGCAACGATCTTGGCCTGTTCGGACTCCCTTCTGGTGGATGACTCTCTCAAGATCTACTACAACGTCAATGGTGGCCCCTGGGATTACGCTGCCTTGAATAATTCCCCCCAGCCAGACTCCTTTTACGGGTATATCCCTGCCCAGGGCCCGGGTTCGCAGGTCTCGTACTATTTAAAAGCAGCCGACTATTCCGGACGAGTCGAAACGCACCCGTTTATCGGCGAGCCGGGGGCGCACATGTTCGCCGTAAACATGACACCGCAGATTACTTCGGCTGATTCTTTCCTCTGCCAGGCAGGCAGCTCCTTTGGCTACTACCCGGAATTCACTGATGTGGATGACTCGGTGCACACGATCTCTTACAGTGATTATCCGGGGTGGCTGTCTGTTCAGAATGATTCCCTTGTCGGCATGGCGCCTGACGGCCGTGTGCTGACCGGTTTCAACGTCGAGGTAGCCGACGAGTACAGCTCCGACAGCCAGAACGTTACTGTTCTGGTGTACATCTGTAGCGATATCAACGACGATGGGGACGGTCCCAACGTTGTGGACTTGATGTACCTTGTCGACCATCTGTTCTTTGGCGGCTCACCCCCGCCAGTCATAGAGGCCGCTAACGTTGATGGCCAAGGCGGGATAAGTGTCGCCGACTTGATCTATCTGGTTGATTATCTTTTCTTTGGAGGCACCGAGCCGGTTTGCGGACCGATAGAGTAAGCTTATTCGTAGGCGGTATCCGCCAGAGACGGGTGCCGCTTCCTCGGTCAAGTTGGCGCACGAGGATGTACGCCAATCACAAAACAAAGGTGTCAGCCAGAGTCAGGTTGTCTCAAAAGCTCACTTGGGTTGATTTGGAAGACTTCGGTAGCTCTACGTCATGCTGAGTGGAGTCGAAGCATGACAAGGCGTTAGAGATACCGTCGCTACCCTTCGACTCCGCTCATGGTGACAATCGGAGGTTTTCTATTACTCTTGTGAGACAGCCCCGAGTAAGCTAACACCACGTCAACTTATCCTACTCCAGGGAGTAAGCCACCCGGGCTGAATGCTTAGCGAGGTTCATTCGTGTGGTTGAGGTGTTTTAGGGCAATGCCGTAGTAGATGAGGAAGGCTACCCCGGCGAAGATAAACATCAGACCGAAAACACTTTCATCGGTAATGTAATCCTCAGCGAGTTGACCAATCACCAGCGCCACACCGACGCCGACCAGGACCATGCCCCACTTAAGTGACGACAGCCGTTGGAGTTGTGCGTCCCTGATAAAGAGATGCTTCACTTTCTCATCGATCATTCCCTTGGCGATCAGCCGGTGACGGGTCATGGTGTCAGCAATAATTTTGATAATGACAGCAAAACCGCCAAAAACAACTAATGGAACTAAAATATCCTCTGCCATGGTTTTCTCCTTCCTTTCAGAGTTCCTTTATTGCCGTAAGACAGACATAACGGCCAAAGGTTGCACTAACCCGAAAAAAAACTTGCAACATCTTTTGGCCGTAACTGTCGTATTTAAGTGTATGGAAAGCGACCGCTCCGAAAGCAGGCTGCTGGTTGCCGAGGTGCTCAATGGAAACTCGGCGGTTTTTAAGATACTGATCGAGCGGTACCAAAAGCTGGTAAGCCACGTGGTTTTCCGCATGGTTGCCAATAGATCAGATCGGGAGGACATTTGTCAGGAGGTTTTTATTAAGGTGTACCAGAACCTTGCCGGCTTTCACTTTGAATCTAAGCTGTCGACATGGGTAGCACAGATAGCGTATAACGCCTGTATAAACCATTTGGAGAAAAAACGTCTCCCACTTCTGGATGACCTGCACCAGGAAGAGAACGCGCTCGAAAAATATCCCAGCGACGCCGCTACTCCGGACAATTATGCGGAAAGGCAGGACATTACAACCCGGTTGCGCTCAGAGATCGATAAGCTGCCGGTTCATTTTCGTGCCATTGTGACCATGTATCATTTAGACGAGATGTCGTATGAGGAGATTGCCGAGGCAACCGGCATGCCGTTGGGAACGGTGAAAAGCTATCTCTTTCGGGGGCGGAAGCTCTTGAAAGACAGGTTGAGCGAGAAATACCGACTGGAGGATATATGGCAGTGAGGCATCTTACCGACGAGCAAATCCAGCGCTATCTGGATGGCGACATGTCCCGCGACAGTGACGTGGCGTATCACCTGCAACACTGCCTGGCGTGTCAGCAACAGCTTGAGTTATATCGGAAGGTGTACGAGAGTCTCCAGCAGGATGTCGGCTTCGAACTGGCGCCCGGCTTTGCGGAATCGGTCATGACCCGACTGGCCGCAGCGTCCGAGAAAAGTTCACGGACCAGCCTTGTCGGTCTGATTCTGCTTGTTTTCGGGACCATCGCTTTGGCAGGTCTGGCGCTTTATTTCTTTGAGGTGAAAGCACTCACCGAGATATTGGCAAGCCTGTCCGCTTTTGGAGCCGAATTCGGTTCATCCTTTGTTGAATCGCTAAGGTCGGCCACGGCAAGTTTAGGGGTGAGCATGGACATAATGTTGTCCACCGGCCTGATTCTGCTCACCTTTGCAGTCATTGATCGTATTCTGGTCCGCTACCGAGGCAGCCATTATTGCCTGTGACGTTGCCGCACTATATCACCCTCAAGAACAACTGTATGCGTTGATAGTATCGCCCCGCGTTCTTTTTTAGTGGCGCCAGCACAGGCCGTTCCATAACTTTGCCGGATATAAACTGCAACTTAAGCAGGAGACTGAATGGAAGACAATGAAATATCGGTGAGCATGGAGCTTGTTAAAGATTACGAGTTTAAGGTCACTTTTGATGGAAATTTTGCCGAACTGATAATGGACGAACCGCCGCCGCTGGGCGCCGGCAACGGACCGAACGCTACAACAGTGATCTCAGCAGCCTTTGGCAACTGCCTTAGTGCCAGTCTGCTGTTCTGCCTGCATAAAATCCGCGTTAAACCAACAGCGTTAAAGACGATAGTCACGACAAGGATGGTGAGAAACGAGAAAAAACGCCTTCGTGTCGGACCCAGCCATGTTACCATTGCACTCGGTCTTGATTCCGAGGGACGCGACCGCCTTGGCCGCTGCCTTGATTTGTTCGAGGAATACTGTATCGTCACCCAGAGCGTACGCGGCGGTATCGACGTGTCGGTCGAAGTTCAGGACGAGAAGGGGGAGGTCATTTATGACTCCCGGGACAGACATGGGGACCGGTAAGGGATTCTGGGCTCTCAGGTGTTGTAATACAGCTCAAACTCGTGGGGGGTGGGACGCACCCGGACGGCATCAACTTCCCTGCGTTTGAGCTCTATCCAGCTTTCAAGCAGATCCTCGGTGAAAACTCCTCCGGACAGAAGGTACTCATTGTCCTGCTCCAGAGTGTCAAGGGCTTTGGTCAGGGAAGTGGGAAGGTGGGGAATCCGAGCCAGTTCGTGCTTAGACAGTCGGTCGAGATTTTTGTCAAGTGGCAGGCCGGGGTCGGTCTTGTTTTGTATCCCGTTGATTCCCGCCATCAGCATAGCGGCATAGGCGAGGTAGGGATTCATGGAGCCATCAGGCGGCCGGAATTCAAACCGCATCGCCTTAGGGTTGCGCTGGTAGCCGGGAATGCGGATACAGGCGGTACGGTTGCCGACAGAGTAGGTCCCGGCCACCGGTGCCTCAAAGCCGGGTACCAGCCGCTTGAACGAGTTGGTTGAGGGATTAGTGAAGGCCAGGATGGAATCGGCGTGCGCCAGCAAGCCTCCTATGTAGTGCAGACCCAACTGCGAGAAACGAGCCGGGCCTTTCTTGTCGTGAAACAGAGAGCCTTTGCTGCCTGCAAGGAACTGGTGTACATGCAGGCCCGATCCTGGTTCATTGAAAAGCGGCTTGGGCATGAAAGTCGCCGATTTGTTCATCCGGAAGCACTGATTTTTAACAACATATTTAACCAACATCGACTGATCGGCCATCTTCAACAGAGGCGCAAACTGTACTTCAATCTCGTGCTGACCGCCGCCGCCCACTTCGTGGTGATGATATTTCGTATCCACACCGACATCAGCCAGCATCGTCGTGATCTGGGAGCGCAGGTTGAAGGCGCGGTCCATCGGCGGTGCGATATGGTAACCTCCTTTGTGCGGTATCTTGTGACCGAGGCTCTCCTCGTCTTCCGAGCCGTTCCACACTTCCTCGGCTGATTCCAGGAGATAGAAGGCCTTGTTTGGCCCCTGGAAGAAATTCACCCGATCAAAGACATAAAACTCAAACTCCGGACCAATGATCGCTCTGGCGCCCCGGATAATCTTAGTCAGATGCTTCTCAGCATCGGCTGCCACGCGTCGTGGGTTTCTTGAATAAGGAATAACACTGTTGCCAATCTCCATAATGTTGCCCAGCAGGGAAAGGGTGGGACGTTCGAAGAAGAGATCAACAAAAGCTGTCTGTGGGTCCGGCAGCATAATCATGTCCCCCCGCTCGATAGAGGAAAAACCCGGCAGGGAGGAGCCATCGATACCAATACCCTTGCTGAAAAGATTCGGCTTGAGGGATTTTATCGGTAGGGTTATGTGGTGCCACTGACCGGGCAGATCACAGAATTTCAGGTCTAGATATTCGGCCTCAGTATCTTTGGCCATTTTCGACAGCTTTTGTATTGTCATTTAGCGGCTCCTTACAGTGAACCTGTGTTTGTGATATCACTCGTTAAGTATAATTGATCTTGCAGTCCTGTCAAGGAGTTCCAGCGCGCACGAGTGCAGTAAAACCAGGCCGACTGGCAGCAGGTGCCGATAAGTTCCCTCGTCCCTCGACGCTACCAAGAGTAACTTTGCCTTGACAACTGAGCATTTATTTTATATACTAACGTTGTCAACCAGGCATGCAATTTTGATAAGCGGATGCGTTAAGATACTACTTAGAGATTGTCCAACCAGACCAAGGAGAAGGACATGCAATTTCACTTCCAAGGGCTTAAAATGTCGCGTTATTTTGTTGCCATAAGCTTGGCGGTCCTGCTGACAATCTCGGTGGGACATGCCCAGGACAACCTCGACCTGGAGGTCATCGTTGAGGATGTCACTACCTTCCCAGGGGAGCAGAATGTTGTTATCCCGATTTACATGAAGAATTACCACGATAGTGTGGCCGGATTCAATATGTGGCTTATACTTGACCGGCCGGACATCATGGAGTTTCAGATAGTCCTGGATACAGCGGGCACCCTGATTTCGGGTTGGGAAGGCATGAGCGCCAATTCGCTCGGAGGCCTGGGACACGATCTGACGTTCTTTGCCATCTCGAATAATATGCCGCCGTATACGAACTCCATTGACTACCCCCAGTACGGCGAGATTCCACTGGTAAAACTCGTAGCGGACGTCTATGACATTCCCGACACAATGACCGACAGAACAGCCAACATACATGTCGTTACTGAACCCCTCTACAATTTTTGCTTTTCGGATCCGTATGGCTTCTGCATCGGTTACGTGGAAGGGGAACTGGATACCACCAAGGTAACCATAACCGACGGCTCGCTAACCGTTCTGGTGCTGATCTGCGGGGACATAGATGGCTCTGGCAGTGATCCTAATGTCGTCGATTTGACCTATTTTGCAGAATATCTATTTAACGGTGGGGCACCCCCGCCGGTTATAGAAATGGCGAATGTAGACGGAGACAATGGTATAAATGTCGTTGACCTAATTTATCTGGTGGATTTCATGTTTTTCGATGGCCCCGCACCGGATTGTCCGTAATACAGGGCTTTGGCCGACATACTTATACGGCTATAGCCACAGCCGTTGTCGACCAGGCGTACAATTCCGGTAAGCGGATGCGTTAAGGTACTACTTAGATGTTGTCCAACCAGACCAAGGAGAATGATATGCTATTTCATTTCCAAGGGCTTAAAATGTCGCGTTATTTTGTTGCCATAAGTTTAGCAGCCCTGCTGACAATCTCAGCAGGATATGCCCAGGACAGTATAGAACTGGAGGTCATCGTTGAGGATGTTACCGCTTTCCCGGGCGAACAGAATGTTACTATCCCGATTTACATGATAAACTATGCTGACACTGTCATTGCCTTTCAGGTATGGCTTGTGTTTGATCGGCCGGACATTGCGGAGTTTCAGATGGCCTTCGACAGCAGCGGTACCCTGATTTCTGGTTGGGAATCGGTTGCAATCAATTCCTTGGGCGGTTTTAACTATGATGTTCTGATCACGGCGACGGCAAATGATATTCCACCCTACACTAACGGCATAGCTCCTCAAGACGGCGAGTTACCGCTGATAAAAATCATCGCGGACGTTTATGACATTCCCGATACGATGACTGATCGGACAGCCGGTATATATGTTATGGCTCAGCAACCTGACCACTTTTGCTTCACAGATCAGGATTTTAACTGTATTGGTATCATAGAAGGGGAACTGGATACTACAAAGGTAGCCATTACCAACGGCTCACTCACCGTTCTGTTGCCGATCTGCGGGGACATAGATGGGTCGGACGGGAACCCCAACGTCGCTGATTTGATCTACTTCGTGGGATATCTGTTTTTTGAGGAGCCGCCCCCACCAGTCATGGACATGGCGAACGTGGACGGAGACAATGGGATAAACGTCGCCGACCTGATTTATCTGGTGGAATTCATGTTTTTCGACGGCCCCGCACCGGATTGTCCGTAATATGATTCTTTAGTTGTTATAATACAAAAAAAATTGCTGTTGTCGGATTTATCATTCGTCCGCCTGAGGCGGACTCTATGCGGAACCGGACCTACTACACTTCGGACTTGTGCGCGGTGTCCGCCTGAGGTGGACGCTGCATTCAGAAGGAAATAGTATTAATTATCATATAATAGGAAACTCGTATTACTCCGGCAGTCGCTCAAGCTGGTCAATTTGCTCCATCACCATCTCCAGCGTGATACCGTGCATACACTGCATCCGGTTGTCCCCGGTCAGCGGGCACTTGTTTTTCACGCAACTAATGCAGTCGAGGTAGTCGAGGTATATGAGCCGTTTGCGGGGGGAAACGGGCGAGGTTGATTTGGGATCGTCGGCACCTGATAGAACTATCAGCGGTATACCGACCGCCGCCGCGAGATGTGCCGGCCCGGAGTCGTTGCCGACAAAAAAGCGAGCGTTTGACAGAATAGCGGCTGCCTCTCGCAAGGTGGTCTTTCCGGCCAGGTTGGCAACTTCTTTGGCACCGGCCGCGGTCGCGATTTTGTCGCCATCAGGCCCATCCTCAGCAACGCCTATTAGTACGACCTTCAAGCTGTGGTGGGAAACTATGGCTTTTACCAATCCAATGTAGTTCTCTATTCCCCACCGTCGTGATTTCGCAACGGCTCTGAAGGCGACGGTTGCGTATTTATCGTTCTCACCAATCCCGAAACTTGAAAGCGTCTGCGTGCCGCGCTGTGTATCTTCATCGTTGAGGAACAGTTTTGGTCTGGTAAACTCCAGCTCCACCCCTGCACCGCGCCTGAGCAGGTTGAAGTACAGCTCGCTGCGGTGGGCGGAGTTGAGTGGGGTCGGCAGGGCAAGCGGACGAGACAGCAACAGCCTGCGACCATCGGCAATGTAGCCAATGCGCTCCTTGACGCCAGCCAGCTTGAAGGAGGCGGCCGCCCCAAAAGACGGGGGAAGGATATATCCGATGTCATAGTTCCCCTTGGAAATCATGTCTCGAATCTTTATCACGGCAATCAACCCGTGGACATGAGTGGGCGGAATTCTGATAATCTCATCTATGGCCGGGTTCTGCTCGAACAGTTCGGCCAGATGTTCGGGAACCAGAAAGGTAACGGTCGCGCCGGGGTAGGCCTCGCGGGTTTCATTGATCATGGGCAGCGCCATGATGCAGTCACCCAGGTGGTTGGGAGCGCGGATCAGAACCTTGAAAGACATTACCCGGTATACTTCCCTTCCAGCGCGATTTTGTCAAGAAGATAGTTCTTCAGCTCTTCCAGGTATTTGTCTTTCGTCTCAAGGTGGTCAATCTTGCTTTCAAGGTAAATGATCATAGAGATCTGGCCGTCATCGAGACGGAACTTGGCAATATCGAGTTTGCTTTTGGCCAGCTCAATCTGCTTGTTTAACACATCCAGCTTGCGATAGCTGACATCAAGCCGGTTTATGAGATTGACGATCTGAGCGCGGGCCGACCTTTTGCTGCGTTCATATTCTATTTTGGCCTTTTCTTCCTCCAGTCTTGCCCCTTTTACGGCGGCGCCTGACGCGCCCCCGTCCCAGACAGGATAGGTGAAGTTAAGAGAGACTTCCCAGCTGTTGGCCTTGATATTGTCGTCGTCCATCCCTTCGGTCATCACCTTTCCCCGTCCCAGAGAGTACTTAGCTGCGAGATTTCCGTTAAGACCGTGTGCTGAGGCAGCATAGTCGGCGGTGCGTTGCTCCTTCTGATATTCATAGTGCGCTTTACGGACATCAACACTTTCTTCCCATTGCTCGATGAGCATCTTTTTTTCACTCTCATCCAAGTGCTCAGTTATATCCGGCGCCGCGGGCATGATTGTCTCGGAGGCTTCAAAGTCCAAAAGAATCGCCAGCTCCCGGTTTTTCTCCTGCAGCTGGTTGTCGATATCAAACTGTTCCAGCTCGGCATCGAGACGAGCCGATGCCGACTCCAGCCAGTTTTCTTCGGAAATGACGCCATCCCGTAGTTTAACCGAATCGACCTCAGCTTTCAGGCGAGCCGACTCCAGTTTGTCGAGTGTAAGCTCTGCTTTCAGTGACAACTGCAAGACCCCAAAGTAGGCTTCCGTCACTTCTTTTTTTAGAGCGGCAACTTCTTCGAGCTTAGCCAGGCGGGCAATCTCAAGATCATCTTTTTTGTTGTTTAGGTCATTCTTTGCATCTGATGGTTTGAGAAGCGGCTGTTCAAATTCGAAATCAAAATAGCCCTGACGTGTGTTCTGATCAACCGTGGCGCCCAGATCGCTCCATAAGGGGTATTTTGCATTGTTGCTCAACAAGTTTCCTCGAATGGTCAATTCGCCGCCGGAAATCAGACTTTGTCTGAGCTGAATGTTGCCGGTAAAGTCGAAATCCGTCGTCTTGATCAACTGTTTTCTTGGCAACCCGCCATAGAAACGAAATGATTCGTTTACGCTGTAGGCCGGCATGTTGCCGTTGATGCTGATCTCCGGCAGATAGAAATTGACGCGCTCGGCAAAGTAGTTTTTCTCGGCGACTTCAAGGTTGCCCTTGATAATCTCGGCCCGGCTGGTGCGAGTAACGGCCAGCGCGATGGCCTCATCCAGTGTCAATTCCCGCGACCAGGATAGCTGCGTGGTGATTACAACTAATGCAACAATGACACTCATGAATCTACTAAGACATTTTCTTACCATAATCACTGTTCCTTTCATATTCATGTATAGTAAAGAAAGCGTGCTGTCACGACACGAGAGTAAACGTAACGGGGTTTTCCCGGAAGCCCAAGTCCCGTGAGCGGCGGACGTCCTCGTCCGCTGTCTGCCCACTATTGTAAACGGCATGACGCGGCGGACGGGGCCGTCTACCGCGCACGAAGGCAATTCTGAGACAGTCTTTAGCCACCGGCCTACTCATATCTCAATGCTTCGATGACGTCGAGCCTGGCGGCCTTGCGGGCCGGGTAAAGACCAAAGACGACCCCTACGGTACTTGATACTCCCACCGCCAGAAAGATGGAGAAGATCGACACAATAGTCGGCCATTCGGCGTAAAAAGAGATCACCTTGGCCAGAGCCAGGCCGAGACCGATTCCAATGAAGCACCCGACCAGGCAGATTATCACCGCCTCCACCAGGAACTGGCGCATGATGTCCAGTCGGGTTGCGCCGACAGCGCGACGCACGCCGATCTCCCGCGTGCGCTCCAAGACAGTGGCCAGCATGATGTTCATAATTCCAATGCCGCCGACCAGCAGCGAAATCCCGGCGATTGCCCCCATGATGATGTTGAAGATCCGCTGGGTCTTTTGTGTCTGACGCAGCAGTGATTCCGGTACCACAATGTCGTAGTCATCGACGCCAAAATGCCGCCGCCGCAGTATCCGGTCGATCAGTTTGGTGGCCGCACTAACATACTTCAGGTCCGTCACCGTGACCGTCAACTGATCGATCTCCGGTATATTGAATTTCTGTGGCTCCTCCTCCTCGGTGCTGGGCCCGTGCCGCCCGGGTCTCGTGCGCGTCTCCAGGAAAGAGCGATCGAGTTTTTTCAGTGCCGTGTTAAAAGGGATATAGACATCGTCATTGAGGTTCTTTAGTTCAAAACCCTCCACCTTGCCGCGCGCAATATACTTGTCGGCCATGATGCCGGCGACAGTGAAATCAAGATCGCCGATCCGCACCGTCTGGCCGATGGGATCCTCAAAGGCAAACAGACTTCGTTTGGCTTTTGCTCCCATCACACAGACCTGCGCAAAGGAACTGTTGTCCGAGTCGGTGATAAACCTTCCCCATTCCACCTCGATCGAGGAGGAATAGATGTAAGAGGGGATCGTGGCCACCACCCTCACCGGGGCTTCGTCGGAGCCGTGATAAATGGTCTTGATAGCCTCAAATCTCTGCGGTACGACGTTCGCTACCAAATCGGTGAACTGGGCAATGTTCTCGCCGTCGGCCAACGAAAGCCCCGGCGAGCGGGCTAATCCCAGGTCAGAGCTGAGACCTTCCTCCGGTTCCTTGGCGTTTACAATCACATTGTTGATCCCCAGGATGGATATCTGCTCGAGAGCTTCCTGCTTGGCCCCTTCACCGATGGATAGCATGGCGATCACCGCCCCTACCCCAAAGATGACGCCGAGCATGGTCAGAAATGTCCGCAGCTTGTGAGCTGCCAAAGAATCAAATGAGATATGAAAGACGCGGCTGTAGATCATCGGGAACTCTTCTCAGAGGATTTACCTTTGACGTCCCGAGGTGGTGGCCGTTTTCCTATGTTCATCTCCGGTTCCGTTGCCTTGTCACCGGGCAGACCGGGTTCCTCCAAAGTCGGGTCGATGAGGCAGACCTCTTCTCCCCCCTCCAAGCCGTCTACGATTTCAATGGCCATGTCATTCCTACGACCGACCGTAACTTCTCTTTTCTTTTTGTTCTTAAGATAGACAACGGTCTGCCCTTCCTTCTCAAACACAGCCTCCAGCGGCGCCGAAACAACGTCGGGAATACGGTCGATGATCACTGTGCACGAGGCCGACATGCCCGGTTTCAAGCGCTCGTCGCCATCCTTGATGGAAACCTCAACATCAAAGACATTAATCCGGGAGTTATAATCCTTCTTACGCGCCAGGGTGCTCTTTTTCGAGACAACTCCCTGATACCGCATGTCGGGAAAAGCATCAAGCGTCACTTCCACCTGCTGGCCGGTATCGACCTTGCTGGCGTCAACTTCGGAAACGGTCGTTTCCACCATCATTTCCGAAAGATCAGGCAAGTTGATCAGCCCTTGCCCCGGCCAGGGCGCATCCCCTTCCTGCACCTTGCTCATCGTTCCCCCTTTCCATATCTCAAGGTAGACCACCAGCCCCGGGATAGACGCCGTAAGGGTCATCTGCGCCAGCTCTTTCTTGGCCAGATTGACCTTGTCCTGAGCGCGTTTCACTTCAACTTCCGCTTTCTCCACGTCGGACTTCAACTGATCCAGTTTGGCCTCAATGTTCAGTTCTGCCAGCTCCAGTTCCAGCTTTGCTTCCTCGGCAACGCGCGCGGCTTCGTGCTTTTTCTCATCGTAGTTGCGGCGCGCCTTTTCCAGATCTAGCCGCAACTGCTTTTCCTGAATCGTATATTCCTGTCGAGCACGATCCAGGGCCGCCAACATGATTTTCAGATTAGATTCATGTTCGGCTAGGTCCGCCTCTTGCTTGGTAGCGTCAAACTTGATCAGCGGGTCGCCTTCCTGTACCATAGTGCCTTCGGGCGCCAGCCAGGTAATTTGCAGGCCTCTTATCCGCGGAGCGGAGAGAGTGACGGCGCGCGTGGCGTCGACCGTGCCGTTCTCAATGAGAGATATGACAAAAGCCCCCTTGGTGACTTTGGTCGTCGGTATCTCATACGAGGTGGAAAAGAGGGCATTAACACCGTAATAGCCGCCAAGAATCACAAGCAGCACAATGACAACGAAAACAAGCTTTTTCAAAATATTCTTCCTTATCTTAATGATTCCCCTGGAACTGTCAACGCCGTGGCAGATTGGGTTTCGAATCTGCCCTCTTCCTGGAAGCCGTGCAGGTTTTGCCGGGTCAACACGAATTTCTCCTGGGTCAGGTTATAGGCAGTCTCCCAATCCTGTGTCATTCGAAATGTCAAAGTTAGTACATCTATCATCTGCAACCTCACAGTCTGGAAAAGGCTTCTCGGTCGCCAGTCTTCGCCTGGCGTATAAGATGTTCAACAATTTCATGGCCGGCTTTCACCATAGCTGCAATATCTACTATTATGACAACCGGTGGAACAGAAAGATTAATGCCGTCGCTTCATGACAGGAGAGAAGTCCGAAGAAGCTCAGGCAGGGAATGTTGGGTTTTCGCTCCATCCGCCCCAGGCGGATTCCGCTCAGAACCCCACCTACTGTTCCTGTTCCATATCAGTTTTGTACTGGCATAAGAAAGAAAAGTTGCTTCGTTTCTCATAATTTCCACCGGCGGTGGGTCCACATCCACTGGTCCGGGTACCTTCGTATGCCGTCCTCAAAGAACTTTGTGTACGCCATCGTCATCGTTTCAATGTCCTTCTCGTCATCGCCGCTGCCGGGAGGATAGATCAGCTTGCCGGCCATGACCACATGCCGGTCGTACCGCTCACGACGTATCAAGAACGGCATCAAAGGGCAGCCGGCTCTTACGGCAAAGGCCGCCGGCCCTTTGGGGGTAGCCGCTTTGCGTCCGAAGAACTTTACAGTCACACCGCCGGAATGTGCATGCTGGTCGGATACGAGTCCGGTAAAGTGATTTGCTCTGAGGCACTTGAATACGCCCCGGATACTTGTTTTCAGGGGGATAATGCCCACTCCCATTTCTCGGCGAAAGTCATTAAGCAGGTTGTCCACCTTTTGGTTGTGCTGGGAACCAACAAGAAAGTCCATAGGATAACCACTTGCCGCAATCCAACTGCCCAGCAGTTCCCAGTTGCCAAAATGGGCAGTCACTATTACCCCCCCCTTGCCCTCGTCATGCACCTTCCGAAGATGCTCCAACCCATCCAGGAATGTAATCTTTCTGGTCCCCTCCAGCTTGATTTTGCCGAACCTGGCGAACTCTACGAGAGTGCGCCCTATGTTCTTAAACACCCGCTTGATGATGGCTCGAATCTCCTGCTCGGAAAGCGTGTCTCCCATCGCCTTTTTCAGATTGTCGTATGCAATCCGCCTTCGAGACGGCAGCAACGCATAAGCCAGGCTGCCAAGGGCGACCCCAAAGGAATCGGCCACTCGGGGCGACAAGAAACCGGCCAGCTTCACGCCGAGCAGGGTAAAGCAATACTCAATGTTATGGCTTAATCGCGCCATGGCTCGTCTTCGTCGTCTGTCTTTTCGGGCCGGTTGGGATCGCCGTAGTCAAAGTCAGTCGATTGCAGCCGCTCTTCCTGTTCCCACTTCTTGTAGTATTGCCGCCTCTTACGGTAGCGCAACGCCGCCCCGATGACAACGATTATTGCAAGGGCCAACCAGAAATACATAGTGTCCGTAAATAGTGTTGCAATGTTATAATGAAGGGTCAAATATTCATGAAATTCTTTTTCGAACTCGTTATAGTTCGATCCAGACGATGCAATCAGGGCATTATCGACTGATGAACCTTTTGCGATTTCGTCAAGAAACCTGTTTAGCGCGTTTGATCCGTACTGATCAAGCAGGTATTTCACCGCTAGATATGACTGGGCATAGGCCACGCCCGCCTGGCTTTGATTAAATCGATTGACCTGTTTGATCTTTCTTAGCGGTATGAACTCCCCGAAAATGGCCGCCTTGCTCATCGCCAGGTTGTCCGACCAGCTCCACTCCGTGGAAACCAGCATGGCCACCCCTTCATCAAACCACCTCGGCGCCGAATAAAAGCCGCTTCGGTGCGCCACGACAAGGTGGGCATACTCATGCGCCAACAGCTCGGCCAGGGACTTACCGATATTGAACTTGTCAGGTGATTTGATGGCTATCGATCTGCGTTCGGGGAGAGCAACCGCCGCTCCCCAGTCCGGAAAGCGCCCCCGTATCAGCCTCTTGAAAGAATCCGCATCTTCAATGATGTAGACCGACGGTTTATACGGCAGCGTATCGACCAGCATTTCTTTCAAAAGAATCCTGACATTGTTCAGGACGGAGTCAGCCAGGTCAATATACCGCTGATTGTTAACATAAAAGACAAAATTGCTCCGCTCAATCGGCTCGGTGTCTAGTGGGTGCCCCACTCCTCGACTTTTGATCCCACCGCGAGAGGTGGGCCACCCAAGCCCACTGCCCCAGAAGCTAAGGGACAGAAAGAGAGTAAGTATCCACGCCATTTTCCTCATTGATGTAATATATGAATTACACCGGAGAATTGAAAGCGGGTTGTGTTGTTCTGTAAGTTGTTGTCCTGTATTTAATTCAATTCCGACAGATCTTGGCTCAACTCAGACTGGTTAAGCAGCCAATCTGGCGTAGGGTTGAGCTTTCTATCACTTCGTAAAAGTGCCCCGGCGTCGGCCTCAACGCCATTTGGTATGGTTACAACTCAACCAGAGATTTCAATCTGGAGACCTCGTCCGTAGTAAGATGCCGCCAGGCGCCGGGCCGAAGACCTCTTGCTGTAATGCGATCAAACTCCACCCGGCGCAATTGTCGAACCGGATAGCCGACAGCTTTACACAACTGCTTGACTTCTCGCTTGCGTCCCTCGGTTAATGTCAGTCTCAGCCGGGTAGTTTTTCTGCCGTATCCCAGGATATCAGCCCATGCCCGGCCGATGGCTCCGTCCTCCAGTCTGACACCTTGCTGAATTCTCATACTGTCCGTTCGCTTGAAGTGGCCGGTCACAATGGCCTCGTATATCTTTTCCACTTGATACTTAGGATGTGTCAGCCGGAAGGCCAGGTCACCGTCGTTGCACAGGAGCAAGACCCCCTCGGTGTCAAAATCAAGCCGCCCCACCGGATAGACGCGGTGCGGCAGGTTCTTCAAGTAATGCCGAACGGTTTTGCGCTTGAAGGGGTCATGGAGCGTCGTCATGACTTTCCGCGGTTTGTTCATGACAATGTAGACGTTCTCTGCGACGGGAACAACGACCGTACCATCTACTTTCACCACGTCGGAAGATTCGTCGACAATCGTTCCAATCTTGTCGATGGTAGTATCGTTGAGAGTGACGCGTCCCTCAGAAACCAAGACTTCCGCCCCCCGACGAGAAGTAACCCCGCACAGAGAGAGGTATTTACTGAGTCTGATCAAAGGCCTTTCCCTCCGGGGCTATGACTTTCGGGACACACCGGATCATTCCCGCGAGGATCACTGAGCAGCTTCAAAAGCATTAGGGCCCCTTCAGTACAGGACGATACTACGAACTCTCTCGCACGGAATCATGGTCGATAATCAAACCTGTCTGTTCTTGCTCTGCCTCGTCCGTGTCGGTCTCGTCCCCACCGTCATCGACCGAATCGGTATCGGTGTTATCCGGCGACGGACCCGAGATAAACGGTTCGCCGGTGATCTCGTCAATCTCTATCGCATGATTGGGGTCGTAGGTTCCATCGGCGATATTCAGTTTCACCCCAGCATAGCCGTTTTTCTTGCTGTTTTTTAGCTCCAGCTCGGTCTGTGGTTGCGGTTCTCGGGACGAAATAAGATCCTCGATCTCAGACATCTTGGGAAGGTCCTCCAGGCTGTTAAGGCCAAAGAACTTCAGGAATTCATCAGTGGTGCCATACTGCAAGGGTTTGCCGACCGTAGCGGCACGCCCCCTGATCATAATTACTTTCTTTTCCAAAAGATTGCGCATCACCCCATCGGAGGCAACGCCTCGGATATGTTCTATCTCCACCCTGGTCACGGGCTGACGATAGGCAACGATAGCCAGTGTCTCCAGTGCCGCTTGGGTCAGACGCATCTTGCGCCTCCGCGTGAATAATTCCTCCACGTAGCCGCTGAATTCGGGAACAATGTAAAACTGATATCCGCCGGCAAGCTCCCGTATCCGGTAGGCCATAGCGGCCTCCATGTAACGGTTATTCAATTCAGCCACGGCCTGACCGACTTTGCGGGGCGTCATATCATCGACTACCTCGGCGATTTTCCGGGCGGCCAGCGGTTCCGGCGAGGCCAGAATCAGCGCCTCAACAATTGAATTTTGAGTCCCATTATGCATAGTTTAAACCATCACCTCGTTTTCAATTTCAGAATAATCCAGCAACTCGACCGCCTGTTGTCCGGTCTCAAAAGTTTTTCCCCGGTAGACGCGCAACTCAGCAAAAGGCCGAGACTGATCAATAGCCACCCGTCGGGTGCGAGCCAACTCCAGCAGAGCAATGAACGTAACCACGGCCACCACTTTGACCGGAAGGTCGGCAAACAACTCGTTAAACGTCGAAAACTCCTTCTCCCGCAACTGGTGCATAATATGGCGTATTCGGTCCTGTACCGATATCTCCTCAGCGTTAACCTCGTGGAAGGTTTCATCCCGCTGGGCTGACATCACTTCTTTGAAAGCGGTCAACAGATCAAACAGAGTTGTGTCCGGGCGCCAATCGACTTTGCCGTCAGTTTTCCCCACCGGCGACGGTGGGATATAGTTTCTTTCCTCCAGAAGGGCCTTTTCCCGTAGGATTTCTCCTGCCTCCTTGTACTTTTTGTACTCGATCAGCGCCCAAATAAGCTCCTCGCGGGGGTCGGGCTCATCGGCGTCACTTTCACCTCGCGGCAAAAGCATTCTGGTTTTGATACGGATCAGGGTAGCCGCCATCAGGATGAATTCACCTGCCATCTCGAGGTTAAGGGTGGTCATCAACTCAATATACTTCAGGTACTGTCTGGTAATCTTGGCAATCGGAATATCATATATATCTACTTCCTCTTTTCTGATCAGGTAGAGAAGCAGATCGAGCGGCCCATGAAAGACTTCCAGATCGACCCGGTTGTCGTCGGTAGGCGGATTTATTGTTGCCGTCGTCATGGTTATATTCCTCTATAATTCATCTTCATGGCCGCGCGGACTTTCTCCATAACCGCCCGAGCGCAGCTGCGGGCGCGAGCGCCTCCGGTCTTCAGCGCGTCCCAGACGTCGTCCGGACTCTTGAGCAGTTCCACCCGTTTGTTGCGGATCGGTTCAAGCGCCTGGTTGAGATTACGACTCAAGCGCATCTTGCAGTCGACACAGCCCAGTTCACCGGTCCGGCACGGGGGAGCTATTTCAGTCTGGGCCTCAGGTGTGTACACCTGGTGGAGGAGAAAGACGGGGCAGCCCTCCGGATGACCGGGATCCCCTTTGCGGATTTTCTTCGGATCAGTGTAGAAACTCTTGATCCGCTCTTCCGTCTGCTTTTCGGTGTAATCGATAGGGATGTGGTTGTCGTATGATTTGGACATCTTGCGGTTGTTGGCGCCTAAAATCAAAGGAGTCTCGGTAAACAGAGCCACCGGTTCATTGAAGACTTTCTTGTATAGATTGTTAAAACGCGCGGCCAGGTCGTTGGCCAGCCAAATATGCTTTTCCTGATCCTTACCCACCGGCACCTTATGAGCATTGTAGATACAAATATCGGCCGCCTGCAAAACCGGATAGCCCAGAAAACCATACGAATCAAGTTCATCTTTCTTCTCAAGGTAGGTCGGCAGTCGGGTCAGGGTAGGGACGGTAATCAGCATGGAAAAGATCAGGTGCAGCTCAGCATGTTCCTTGACTTCGGACTGAATGAAGATGGCGCACTTGTCGGGGTCCAAACCAGTCGCCAGAAAATCGACAGCCATCTGGAAGATGTTTTCCTTCATGCCCTCGGGGTTTTTATACTCAGCCGTGAGCGCATGCCAGTCGACCAAGCAGAGGTACATGTGGTACTCATGTTGAAGGCGGACCCAGTTGCGCAGCGCCCCTTCAAGGTTGCCCACGTGCAGCGACCCGGTTGGCTGCATACCGGAAAGAATTGTTTCTTTGCCGTTCGAGGCACCTGCTTGCGAATTGTTACCTGTATCTCTTTTGCCAGCCATAACGCACCAACTTTCACTATGTTAAACAATTACCTTAACCGTCAAGCTCAACTAAATCAATTAAAACTTTTGACAAAAAGACGCCTGGTATCGTCTTTTAGTTCCGTGGTCGGCGTACGTCCTCGTGCGCCGACTCCATCTGAGACGTGACGTCCGCCTGAGGCGGATGCCGCCCGCGAGAACACACCCCCCTCTCCAGAACAAAGTTAGCTTAATAAATCAACTTTTAAGTTGTTAGGTGGTGGCGCCGCCGATGCTGGAGTCAAGGAACAGGTAGGGTCGCCACTGCTGGGCGATACTATAATTGCGTTGGATAAAGGTGATATAAGTCGGCCGGGTCGGTCTCCTTATCAGTTTCATGCCCGCTTCCTCCGGGGTGCGGTCGCCCTTTCTGTTGTTGCATTTGGAGCAAGCGCAGACCAGGTTCTCCCATGCTTCCTGCCCCCCTAACCTTTTGGGGATGACATGGTCAACGGTCATGGAGCCCCTGAAGCCGCCGCAGTACTGGCAGTGGTGGTTGTCGCGTGTAAGTATGTTCTTGCGCGTCAGCATGATTCGCTTATGGGGAACTTTCCGATACTGCCACAGCCGGACTACTGAGGGAAGGGAGTAGCTTCGTGACACGGTGCGGATCATCAGCCCATCGGCCTTTTCGATCATCTCGGCCTTGCCCTGAAACATGAGCACAATAGCCCGTTTAGCCGAACAGATTGTGAGCGGCTCGTAGTTCTGATTGAGCATCAAAACTCTTCTGTTGACGACTAATCTTTGCATACCCACTTCATAAACATGTGCAGTACCGGCTTAGTTTCGGTTACTGCCGCTCCCGGACACCAGCAGACGGGAGGACCAAAGGCCGAAGTAGTATATCATTATATCGGAATCAGCCGACGTGTCAACAGGTTTTTGCCCTAACTGGTACCCTCCTCCTGTCAAGCTGATTATGTAAATTCAGTGATATTACCGAAGTGTCATTGGGAAAACGTCTGGCGTATTGTCGGAAAATGTTGTATAACTCTTGTCGACTATGGTCATGAAAAAGGCCCTCAAATTAACTGTTTTTTCTCTTCTTGCGACTGCCGGCGGCCCGATTTGTGCCTTTAACCTCGACTCCTTGCTGGTCGTATCAATCGGGGGACCTAAGGCTTACGACCGGATGGAGCGCCTGACCTCATGCCGCGCTGAAGGTTCAGTCAACCTCAACGGCCTGCAGGGGCGGTTTGAGCAGTATTTCGCGCCACCGGACCGGTTCTACGTTGAGGTGAACTTTGAGAACTTCAGTCTGGTTCAGGCCTACGACGGGCAAACCGCCTGGCAATTGGACCACAATGACCAGATATCGCAGTTGCAAGGATACGAGAAACGAGAGTTGTTGAAAAATGTCTACTTTGAATCGTTTTCGTACCTCTTTCCAGACCGGCTCGCGGGCGGTAAAGAATACCGGGGGAAAGCCATCAAAGAAGCTCAAACCTATCACGAAGTTGCTTTCTACCCCTTCAATACCGACACCGTTCTGGCATACTTTGACCGCGAAAGCGGGTTGAGAAAACTGATGGTCACCCGGCTGGATAATTTCAGCACTGTGACGTACGTCAGCAATTACCACGACGTCTCGGGCATCCTGATACCGTTTTACTCTAAAGCGATTGCTGAGGAAGCGGGGTTGTTCTCGGAATTTGTGATTGACACCGTTGAACTGAACGGGCCGGTTGACACCTCTATCTTTTCCATGCCTTTGGCCGGAGCGGCGGACTATCACTTCCCGCCGGGAGCGCGCTTTGTCGAAATCCCCTTTGAATACCACGCCGGCCATATTCGCCTGCCGGTGATAATCAACGGCAACAGACAAGTCTGGTTTATTCTTGATTCGGGATGCTCAGCAAACATTCTGCACGGACCGCTCGTCGACGAGATGAATCTGCGGGTGGTGGGAAGGCTTCCGGCAAAGGGGGTGGGTGGCTTTGAAGATGTCGAGTTGGTGAAGACCGATTCGCTTTCTATCGGCGAGCTGACGCTCTACAATCAGGTAGCCGGGTGTATTGACCTTTCGCTGTTGGGCCGAAGCCGAGCGAAGAGCGAGCATATCGGCGGGCTGTTGGGGTATGATTTCCTTTCCCGCTTTCCGGTAATGATAAACTATAGAGATTCGATGTTGACCGTGTTCAACCCCGACCATTTTGAGCCGCCGCAAGGGGGCGTCGAGGTTGCTTTCCATCTCACCATGTTGGTTCCCACGGTCCGGGGTGAGCTCAACGGCATCCCCGGTGACTTCATCGTTGATCTTGGCAATGCCTTCGGGCTACTCATACACCAAAGATTCGCCCAGGTAAACGAGCTTGAAAAAAAGCTGGATGACATTCGGGATAACCTGAGAGCGTTTGGTGGAATTGGCGGCAGCTTGAGCGGTAAGACAGCCTTTGCCGCCACATTTAAGGTGGGGGATATCCTGATACAATCGCTGCGCGTCATTCTGCCCGATTCATCGGCCGGTCTGGCTGGCTCGCAGGAGCTGGCCGGGAATATCGGGAACCTGATCCTCGAGAACTTCAACCTCTTGTTTGACTACAATAACTCTCGACTGATTTTCTACGATGCCGATAGATAATTGTATGATAGACATCGCCTTACTATGAGCTAAGGAAAAATAAAAAGAGGGGGGAGTCCGTCTCAATGAGCATGAGTAAATTGACAAGCAATAGATTACAAATATATTTGCATACGGCGAATCTGTTATCAGAGGTTGGGAGACCATGAACGTAGGAATGCTTACCGGCGGCGGTGATTGCCCCGGTCTAAACGCAGTCATTAGGGCTATTGTTTACAAAGGCGTGTTGCATTACAAAGATAGTATTTATGGTATTTATGAAGGGTGGAAGGGGCTGCTGGATGGTGGCAGAGTTGCCCCGCTGGTGATTGAGGACGTAGACGATATTTTACATCTTGGTGGGACTATCTTAAAAACATCTCGAACCAATCCCTTCAAACATAAAGATGGCATAGAAACCGTCAAAAAGAACATTGAAAAATACAAGCTTGACGCTGTTATTGTTATAGGAGGAGAAGATACCCTCGGGGTGGCAGATAAGCTTCACCAAGAAGGTGTGAAGGTTATTGGTGTGCCCAAGACAATTGACAACGACGTCTCCGGCACCGACCAGACATTCGGCTTTGATACGGCTGTCAACACTGCTACTGAGGCTATCGACCGGCTCCGTTCAACCGCAGAATCGCACAATCGAGTGATTGTAGTGGAAGTGATGGGGCGTCACTCCGGATGGATAGCGGTAAAGGCTGGCATTGCCAGCGGTGCGCATCTTATTCTGGTTCCGGAGTTTCCGGTCGACATCAATGAGGTCATCAGCAAGATTGTCAAGCGACATGCCCGTGGAGAACAATATTCCGTTGTTGTCGTGGCTGAAGGGGTCACTCTTAAAACAGAGAATGGCAAAGCAAGCGTAGTGACCTTTGATCACGAAAAGGATGAGTTTGGGCATGTCCGCCTGGGCGGCATTGCTCATGTCCTTTCGCTTGCCATCCGCGAGAAGACCGGCTATGACTGCCGCACCGTAACTCTCGGTCACATCCAGAGAGGAGGAACACCTTCAGCCTTTGATCGGGTTCTTTCCACACAGTACGGAATTCACGCTATCGACCTTATTCACCAAGGGGATTTCGGTAAGATGGTCGCTCTTAGCGGTACTAAAATTGTCTCCACGCCACTGGCTGGCGCAATGAAAGAAGTCAGGACAATCAGTCGGGAATTCTACGAATTAGCAGAGGTGTTCTTTGGATAGACATCTGATACTATTCAGCGCTCTTGCCGGCCTGTTGAGTTGGGGGACGGCCCAGGCCGAGCAGGCTGACGCCGACAAGTATCTGTTGTTCAGCGAAAAGCACCAGGCCGGAATCCGCCTCGGCGTCTGGGTAAATAACGGTGAGAGTCCTACCGACTCCGTGGGGATTTTCGAGACAAATTTTAAGGAAGCTTGCTTCTACTTCGAAGGATACTTTGCCTATCGGTTGTTCTCGCAAGCTATGCTGGAGTTCTCCTTAGGCATTGTTAATAGGGGGTCGGTAACCTTCAGGGAGGTAGGGGCCACAAATGTCGGAAACGTGATAGTTCATCCTATTCTTCTGCAGCTAAAACTTTACCCGCTGGCCTCCCTGGCGACAAAATTTCAGCCCTACCTCCTGGCCGGCGGCGGATTGTATTATGGCCGTCGCAGCGTGCAGTTTACAACCTCCAGCGACGTCTACTACTATGGCCTGGCAGAGCAGTCGGGTACGGATTTTAATTACGTTCTTGGAGGCGGGATCGACTGGCCGATTGCCACGACCATCGGCCTGGAAGCTGGCGTCAAGTATATGCCCATAGAGTTTTCAAAAGGGCTGCAAACTATCCGCGACTACGACGCTGTTGCGTTTACAGTCGGAGTTAAGTATCTTTACTCTTCGAAAAAACCATAACTTTGGATTGCATGGAGGCACAAAATGAAAGTTGGAATCAACGGCTTCGGAAGAATCGGGCGGCTGGTGTTCAAAGCGGCTCGCGACAAGAAGATAAAGTTTGTCGGTATCAACGACATTACCGATGCCGGCACGCTGGCGCACTTGCTTAAATACGATTCGGTCCACGGCCGCTACCCTGATGAAGTACGAGTCGAGGGTAACGACTTGGTCGTCGACGGCAAGAAGATACCGATCATGGCTGAGAGAGACCCGGCCCGGCTGCCATGGGGGGAACTTGGGGCCGACGTCGTGCTGGAGTGCACCGGCCTTTTCCGTAAAAAGGAGGATGCCCTCAAGCATATCGAGGCTGGCGCCAAAAAGGTCCTCATCTCCGCCCCGGCCAAAGGGCACGATGGCACCTTTATCCCCGGCATCAACGCCGACAATTATGATAAGAGCCGGCATCACGTTATCTCCATCGGTTCCTGCACGACCAACTGCCTGGCGCCGATGGCCAAAGTGCTGCTGGACAACTTTGGCATTGTCAAGGGGTTCATGACCACCATCCATTCGTACACGGCTGACCAGCGGCTTTTGGATGCTCCCCATGGGGACCTTCGCAGAGCCCGCGCAGCGGCCGTCTCGATGGTACCGACGACAACCGGCGCGGCTAAAGCTATCTCCGAGATTATTCCGGAGTTGAAAGGGAAAATGGACGGCGTTGCCATCCGGGTCCCGACGCCGAACGGCTCAATTGTTGATCTCACCGTCATACTGGAGAAAGAAGCGACGGTGGACCAAATCAACGCTGCTTTCAAGACTGCGGCTTCCAGCGGACCCCTGTCCAAAACGCTGGAATACTGCGAAGATCCTATTGTCTCGTGCGATATTATCGGCAATCCACACGGCTCCATTTTCGACAGCAAGATGACGGCGGTACAGGGGACTATGGCCAAGGTTTTCAGTTGGTACGACAATGAATGGGGCTTTTCCTGTCGCATGGTTGATATGCTTCAGATGATGATGTAGAAACACAAACAGAGGAATTACGCGATGAACAAAGTGACAGTGTCCGACATAAACTTTCGCGGCCGCAGGGTTCTTTTGCGGGTGGATTTTAACGTGCCGCTCGATGCCAATCGCAACATCACTGATGATCGCCGAATACGCGCCGCCCTCCCGACAATTGAGAAGATTCAGGGCGACGGCGGTATGGTTATCGCCTGCTCTCACCTTGGCCGACCGAAGGGGAAGCATGTGCCGGAAATGTCACTGCGACCGGTGGCCAAACGCCTCTCAGAGCTGCTGGGCAAGGAGGTCACATTTGCCGAGGATTGTATCGGACCGGAAGCGGCCAACCTTGTCGGCAAGATGAAAGATGGTGACTGCCTGCTTCTCGAAAACCTCCGTTTTCACCCTGAGGAGGAAAAGAACGACGCTGACTTTGCCGGAAAGCTGGCCGAGCTGGCCGATATTTACGTCAATGATGCCTTCGGCTCAGCCCACCGCGCGCACGCCTCCACCGAGGGTGTCACCCACTATTTCAACCAGGCGGTGGCCGGCTTCCTGATGGAAAAGGAGCTGAAGTACCTCGGCGAGGTGTTGTCCGATCCTCGACGGCCCTTTGCCGCCATCTTGGGGGGAGCCAAAATATCCGGCAAAATTGATGTTATCGCCAACCTCATGGATAAAGTCGATTTGCTCCTTATCGGCGGAGGTATGGTCTTCACCTTTTCCAAGGCAAAAGGCTACCCGGTTGGAGACTCACTCGTAGAGCAAGACAAGGTAGAATTAGCCAAAGAGATACTCAAAAAAGCCGGCGGCTCTCATACCAAACTCATTTTCCCCACTGACGCCGTGGTAGCCTCGGAAATCTCCGACAGCGCCCAGACAAAGGTTGTCCCTATCGACAAGATTCCGGACGGAATGAAGGGACTTGATATCGGCCCGGACACCATCAGACTGTTCCGTGAAGCTCTCGCCGGTGCTCGGACAATTGTGTGGAACGGCCCTATGGGGGTATTTGAGCATAAGCCGTTCGCTGAGGGAACTTTTGCCATCGCGAAGCTTCTGGCCGACCTGACTGACAAAGGAGCCACAACCGTTGTCGGCGGCGGCGACTCGGCGGCAGCCATGGCGAAGGCCGGTCTTGGGGATAACCTTACTCACATATCAACCGGGGGCGGAGCGTCGCTGGAGTTCCTCGAAGGAAAGCGGCTCCCCGGCGTCGAGTCCCTGACGGACCTGCCTAAAGTTGGGGTTGTTTAACGTGCGCCGAAAAATCATTGCCGGCAACTGGAAGATGAACGGCACTATCGCCGGTACAGAAGTGCTGGTCAAAGAACTTCTTGCTGGAGATTTCAACACTGAGCGGGTTACGGTCGTTGTTTGTCCTCCCTTTACGTCACTTTATGTGGCGGCTAAGCTGCTGGAAAACAGTCAGATAGCTCTTGGCGCTCAGGATATGTCCCAGCACCAAAGCGGTGCCTACACGGGCGAAGTAGCCGCCGACATGCTCTTGACAGTAGGCGTCAGCTATGTTATCTTGGGTCATTCCGAAAGGCGGCAGTATCACGCCGAGGATGACTGGCTGGTAAATGCCAAGGCGAAGGCTGCGCTTTCGGCGGGTCTGACGCCAATTATCTGTGTTGGCGAGACCCTTGAGCAAAGAGAAGCCGGGCAGACCGAGCAGGTCGTGGGCAGGCAGGTCGACGGAACGCTGGCAGGTTTGTCGGCTGATTTGATTGCGAAATTGGTGTTAGCGTATGAGCCAGTCTGGGCGATCGGGACCGGAAAAACCGCTACCCCCGAAATGGCTCAGGTGGTTCACAAGTTCATACGCCAAAAAACGGCCGAGGTTGATGCGGCGGCTGCCGAAACGCTGCACATACTGTATGGCGGTTCAGTAAAGCCGGAGAATGCACGCGGCCTGCTGACCCAGCCTGATATTGACGGCGCTCTTGTTGGCAGAGCATCTTTGAAGGCAGCCAATTTTGTCGCGATTATTAACGCTGTATGAGTGGAGGAATGACGTTTGTTTACTGTCGTGGTAATATTTCATGTGATCGTCAGTATCGGTCTGGTTTTGACCGTACTGATGCAGTCCAGCAAGGGTGACGGTCTGGCCGGTACGGCCTTTGGCGGCAGTCTTTCCGGCGCCGTTTTTGGCGGACGGGGAGCAGCCTCTTTCCTGTCGAAGGCGACAACCATACTGGCAGTGTTGTTTATGGTCAACTGTGCCGCCCTGGCTTTCATGTCCGCCAGCAAACGCCCTGGAGGTTCGGTCAGTACCCCCACGGAATCTGTCGTCACCAGGCAGGCGCAGGAAGAACGAGAGAGGATGCTGCAACAGCAGCAACAACAACAGCAGCTCGTTCCTCCGTCCGATTCTGCCCCGAATATCCAGATCACACCTACCGAGGCTCCCGAGGGCACCCAGCCGCAATCGGGTGACGACGCCGGCAAATAGATCTGACGATTGGTGGGCTTCTTTATAACGACTTGCGGAAGTGGTGGAATTGGTAGACACGCTATCTTGAGGGGGTAGTGAGGCAACTCGTGCGGGTTCAAATCCCGCCTTCCGCATAAGAACTTGGTCCCGTGGTTAATTGCAACTCGCGGGATTTTTTTTGCCCCTAACGAATTGGGACGTTGCTTAGCAAACAGTAAGTTCCCGTGGTCGGAGTACGTCCTCGTGCGCCGACTCCGTCTGAGACGCAGAGGACGGGGATGTCCTCCGCGCACGAAATGTCAATAGTCGTTTAACAATTAGAAATGTGTATTACAACCAGTGCAAGGTGGCATAGGCACTTATGATGCCAGTTTGCTGAAGGAGTAGGCGCTCTTGTTTTAGATGGTTTTCCTGATTATGTTGTAATAGTGTGGCTGGATAGAGCCATTTAACCACCGAGACAGAGAATAATGCTTTGAGCAACGAAAAAAACCTCGGTTGCAGGCTGAGGCAGGCACTGCGCAAAAACCGCTTGATTTTTTTCTCCCAGGGTATATTATTGAGGCCAGCGCTGTTCGGTGTGAGCGGCGCTCGTATCCGTTCTCTCTGTAGGGATAATGGTAATGTTCTGGGTAGTGATGAAAGTTAACCGTATAGATTGAGGATAGTTCGATGAAATTTAGTGATCACCTTCAAGGCGATATCGTCATCTTTGAGGTTTCCGGCAAGATCATGGGTGGGGACGAGACAACCCTGTTTCACGGCCGAATGCACGAGTACATGAACCAGAAGAAGAATAAGGTCGTGGTTGACCTGGCCAAGGTTGACTGGATGAACTCAGTGGGGCTGGGGATGCTCATCTCGGCCATGACGACCGTGAAAAATGCCGACGGTCGGTTCGTGCTGACCAACATTGGCAAGATTGAGTCGATCCTGACCGTCACCCGCCTCATTACAGTCTTTGAGCATTTTGACAGCCGCGCAGAGGCAATCGAGTCGTTATCAACCTGAGCAGAGCAGCGCAAATGCCATCGGGGAGCCTCTTGGTGGGGCTCCTTTTTTTATGCGACCGACTGGGAAATCCTTAGCAGAAGTAATACTACCCGGCAGATGAAACCTTCTCAGCCCTCCTGTCGTAAAATCTTGCAATAGGAACAAGGAAACTGTGTAGCATGAAAGGGCTTCCATGCAACGTTGGTTATGGCTTCTTCTGGTGTCCGCGTCGGTTGCCTCACAACAAACTAATCAATCTCCGGATCCCCCCACGTTGGAAATCCCCCACATAGTCGGAGAGATAGAAATCGATGGTGATCTTGACGATCCCGGTTGGCAAGATGCGGCCCGTGTGACTGATTTCACCCAGTGCTCACCCGTCGATAATGTGAAGCCGTCAGTTGAGACGGAAGTCCTGGTCGTCTATAACGACAGCTACCTGTACCTGGCGTTTGTATGCTATGACGATCCCGGCAGTATTCGCGCCACCCTGACTGACCGTGATCGAATGTATTCGGATGATTTTATCGGAATCATTCTTGATACGTACGGTGACGCTGCCTGGGCATATGAGTTCTACGTCAATCCTCTTGGAGTCCAGGGTGACCTGCGCTGGTTAGCCAACGGCGACGAGGATTGGCGGTTTGACCTTGTGTACGAGACTGCCGGCAGAATCACCGAAACCGGCTGGCAGGCAGAAATGGCCATTCCCTTCAGCTCGCTCCACTTCCCAAACGACGATGAGCACATTTGGCGGGCGACTTTCTGGAGAAGCCATCCCCGAGACAACGTGTACAAGTATTCCTGGGCACCCTTGAAGATCGGTGAACCGTGCTTTTTCTGTCAGTTTGGGCACCTGACCGGAATCCGCAATGTGAAACCAGGCAGCAAGTTAGACCTGTTGCCATCGGTAATTGGATACCAGTCGGGTATGTTGAGTGACCCCGACGATCTTGACTCTCGCTTTGACAATACTGACCCAGACGCTGAAGTAGCGCTTAATGCCCGCTACCAGATTACTCCCGGTCTCACCGCCGAAGCCGCCATCAATCCCGATTTCAGCCAAGTGGAATCCGATGCTGCTCAGATCGACGTGAACACAACTTTCGCCCTATCTTATCCTGAGCGGCGCCCCTTTTTCCAGAAAGGAAGTGATTTGTACGATACCTTCCTGGACGCCATCTATACTCGGTCAGTCAATAATCCCGACGCCGCTTTCAAACTCACCGGAAGAATGAATCGGATGAGCTTCTTCTATCTGTTGGCGCATGATGAAAACACACCATGCATCGTACCGCTTGAAGAACAATCAGCCTTTGTTCCTTTCGAAAACAGCGTCTCCAACGTCGCGCGGGTCCGTCGTACAATCCTCGAAGATTCTCATGTTGGAGCGCTTGTAACTGATCGGCGGATCAAAGACGGAGTGGCTAACACTGTCTTCGGGCCCGACATATCCATCCGTTTCCTGAAGAACTACAGACTTGAGTTTCAAGCCTTGGCCAGCAACACCAAGGAACCGAACAATGCCGAGCTATCGGAAGATTACCTTCCAGATACCACTTTTGATGACGGTGCATACACGGTCGCGTTCGACGGCGAGTCGTTTGATGGTCACGCCCTATATGCCAGCATTGAGCGCGATGCCCGGCTGTGGAACTTCGATATCGACCTTTGTGCGACCAGTCCGACTTTTCGCGCTGACAACGGCTTTATCGTCCGCAACGGTTCACGCAGCGTTGAAGGTTGGACAGGGTTGTTTTTCAGACCCAACGGGAAAGTTGTTACCCGCATTACACCCCAACTGGGATTCGGGCGAGTGTGGGATTACCTGGGAACGAGAAAGGACGAATGGTTGACTGCCGAACTGTGTTTACACCTTGCCAAGCAGACGCATTTCCACCCTTCATTTGTGTTGAGCCGTGAGCGGTGGCACGGGGTTTGGTTTGACGATATTAGACGAGTGAGTGTTAATATTGATAACGACATGTTTGATGTATTCCGGCCAGGAGTCTATCTCAGTTACGGCAATACGATTGCGCGTAATGTAGACCCTCTTCCGGTGATGGGCCGAGCCACCAACGTTAGTCTGTGTGGAACCATCAAACCTCTGCAACAGTTGACCATTGAGCCGTCAGTCGACTACCTCAAGCTCAACAACCGTGACACGGGGGAAAAGATTCACGAAGGGTCTGTCATTCGCACCCGCCTGAACTACCAGTTTACCCGCGAACTTTTCGTGCGGACGATTGTACAGTATGACGACTTTGACAACGATCTCCGTTTTGAACCATTGGTGACCTACAAGCTGAATCCCTACACGATCTTTTATATCGGGTCGACACACAGCTTCTGGTATGAATTGGGAAAGGTTCACTATCCCGAAAAGAGCGAGCGTCAGTTTTTCCTTAAGTTCCAATACCTGTTTCGGGTGTAATATTATTTTCTAATTGTGATGTGACAAATCGTAGGGCAGGAGTCACTGACTCCTGTCTCTTATTGGCAGGTCTCGGAGAGACCTGCCCTTGTATCTTATCTCTGAAAGAGTAATAGTGGAACGGATCGGGATGAAACTGGTCCTGCCCTTAGGCCACAAAGAGCCTGTTGCGTAGATGAGTTCTCCCGATCCGCTAACTGGATTGCTGAACACCGGACGGTATCTGAGGCGTCCGCCACAGATTCGTAGGTCGGAACCCCTGCGGTTCCGACTTTTTTTCACTCTCCAAAATCACCGATTATCGTTGGACTATTGACAATACCCCACCTTAAATCATACAAACCGCTATCCACGAACTGCCGAAAAGGTGAATGAGGATACTTCATGGCCGACGTGGCCAATCCATGCCTCATCGGATTGTAATGAATGTAATCCACATGCCTGTTCATATCTTCTTGATCTCGGATAACATGATCCCAATAGCGATTGTGCCACGTTCTGCCGGAACGAAATCCAAGCCTTTTGAGGTATCCGGCTGCCAATGACAGCTTGATTCGTTTCATGAGGGATGCGACGTCGTTTTCCGAGGGTTCGATAATACAGTGCCAGTGATCGGGAAGGATTACCCAGGCGATCAATTCGTATGGCGTTAATTGTTTGAATTTATGGATTGAATTCCACAACAAATCAATGTGCGTGATGAGAATAGGTTGTCTCCGGTAAGTAATATGAGTGAGGAAATAGGTTCTTCCCTCTTTGAAATATCGTCGCACATTACGCATTGGATTATTATAACAAAGTGTAATAGGCAACAGAAGCTCATGGCAAAAAGAAAGTCGGAACCACAGGGGTTCCGACCTACGTAGCTCTTGAGGCGTGGTGGGGTACCCGGCCCATAGACAGCTCGGAGTTACTCTCAGTCCCCTTCTTTCTCTTCCTTTTTGACTACCAGGTCCTGGCGCTTGAGGCGGAGTTTCTCGAAACTGTCGGCGGAGATTACGTAGTACCAATCGGCAAAGCGAGCGTTTAGCTCATCGATGATGCGCCTGGCATTCTCCACATCACGCTGCCATCGGTCGTGCGTATCTTGCAGAGCTTTGTTGTCTCGATCTTCATCGGTCCAGAGGCTGTCGGGTTTTTTGAGAAAGTTGGTGTTGACCGGTTTTTTTGGTTCGGGAAAAGCTGTTTGATCGAAGTCAGTCGTGATGAAGAGAAACCGATTTTGGGCGGCGCTGCTTTGCTCCTCGCCGCTCTCCGTGTCGACCCCTGCCGTTACTGCCAACCCGGACCCATAAACGACCTCCCCAAAACGCAGCGTGTAGCTGACACCGTCTTTAGTATTAACTTGAAGTTCCCCTTCGTTGGAAAGAAGCCGCCCGTCCCGTGTAAAGTAGAACCCCTTACTTTGCAGCGATCTTACGTCCGACTGGGAGATGGCCTGCCCTTCGGAGCTTTTTTTCAAACTTGCCGATAAACCTGCAGGTTTGGGGCGCACACCGACAATAGCGAGCTCGTCGAGAGTGGTAAGAACGGTCTGCATTTTGGCTGAATCAACCTGCTGAGTCGATTTCATCTTGTTCGCTTTCCATTCTCCGTTCTTAAGGTTGAGCATAAGGTCATCCCGCTGTTGGACCGAACCTGTCCGTTCATTGATGGAATAATCCCGCAACTCCACCCGGTCAATCCTGTTCTTGTCAACCTTTAGCAGGTCGGCTTCAATCCAATCTTTGAATTCGGTCGAGATGTCAATATCCATACGAGCCGCATAGACCCGCTTCTGCTCGGGAACTCGGACAAAGCGAAAGCCTTCCCGGTTTTCAACCGGCAGGCCGATGATAAAGTCAGCCAGGACCTGTTGGTTGTCCCCCTTGATAGTTACCCGCTGGCCGCGTCCGGTCAAGCCAGCGGTCTCATCGAGAGGGTCGATGACGCCGCATGCCTCGTGGTCGGAGACGTTGTCGGATCGGAAATCATCCTTCTTGATGTCAATGACACCAGCGGCCGTTCTGGCCAGGCGGTCTTTGCCATCAGCGAGATAGTTATGGTGCGAGGGAATGATCCATCGGCCGTTCTCAAACGTTACCTTGAACGGCCGGGCCGCCCCGGTCGCTTCGTCAAAGTCTATAACCTCCAGTGTGATGGCCTCGTTGGGATCGGTGAACTCAGGAAAGAACGGCTCACCTTGTTCGAGAAAAGCATCGGGAGTAATTCTTTGGGGAGCGAAAATCAGTGCTAATGCCACCAGCACCACCGCCACGCCCGCAAACAGAACCGTCTTTTTGTTTTCATTCATGGTTAGCTCCTCAATCTCCTGGCGGCCGCCGCCCCTTCCCGTTCACGTTGACGTCGCCGTACAAAAATCCACACCCCCATGATAAAAACCGGAATCGGAGGCAGCAGTACTGCCAGGGATCTGATTCTTGTCTGAATTCTCCGAATGGCCGATTCCATGTTTTCCTTACTGGCAGCTATGGTGGCCTCTTTTTTAGCTTCGATATTGGCCTTGAGAACCTCGAAACGACGGTTCTCGACCTCCTGCAGGTTTTTTGCCATGATTTGCTTGGTTTGCTGATCGAGGTCGGTGCGATTGCGAACCTCATCGACCTTTTCGTTCAGTCGCTGCTGGGCTTCCGCCAGCGCCTGCTGGGCTTCGACTTCTGCCTTTTTCTCGTCCTCAATACGCTGCTCGACAAACTCGCGTGTCTGCGCCTCGACCGTCTCGAGAGTACGGTGTTTAGCCCGCTTTTTCCTCAGGTTAATGAACGATTCGTCGCCGACGAGCACGTCCATGCAATTAAGGAAGAAGTGGATATTGTCGAAATGGAGGTTTGCTATTCCTCTCTGTCTAATCTGAAAGAACTGGTCGGAGATGAAATCGATATCGGCAATCACAATCGCATTAATCCGTTCGGGCGTCTCGCCTTCGGTTACCATTGTCTCGCCGCCTGAGGATCCGAAGAGCCGGGCAGCAACGATATAGGTCTCGCCGGTAGGCACCCGGCGCGGGTGGCGGTTTAAGTTGAACCCGAATCCGAAAAAACCACGTTGGACGAGTTGGTTGAAGGATAAAAGCCCCGAAATGCGGCCGGTGCGTAAAAGGGGTTGAAACTCAAAATCGCTGTTGACCGCCTTGAAGAGGTAGCCCGGGTAAAGCATAACCAGCTCCTGCAACCCCGCGCTGGCCTGATTCAGCTCATTAAACGCTTCTGTAGTTTCGTTTCCCTGAGCGACAAAAATGATTTCCGGGGTCAGTTGGGCCAGGTCCGGGTGCGGATTATAGCTGTCCCAGGCAATCTGCGTTGTGCTCCAGTTCAGCCCGATCGCCGTCGTCAGATCGTTGATATTCCCTTTCGGTTTTGGTGCTGGGCCCTGATTTTGCATGAATGGATTTTGCTGGGCTTCGCTGGGGATGACCGGTGACAGAGCGATATTAAAGGTCGGTAGAGGATCAACGAGCAGAAGGGTCGGATTCCCGGCGAGAACGTAGTCCTTTAGGTTGTCAATTTCCTCCTGCGACAATGACGACGGCAGAACGACGAGCAGACCGTCGAGGTCTTCGCTGATTGAATCAGTTGCTGAGATCTGGACGACATCGTATTGCTTTTTCAGTTCCTCCACCACCGGCCAGGAAGGAGTGCTGCTCATGGCGTTAAAGTCAAACCCGCCGAACAGCTTGGCCGCAGTGGTCAAGACGCCGACTTTCTTACGGCTCGTTTTGGCGGCCACGCGGATAGATCGCATCAACTCATACTCAACCGGCAGACCGCGATCAAAAAACTCAACCACTTCCTCGTTGGCCCCGCTGGTGAACGCTACTCCCATAAACAGGGTTGAGGAGCTCGAGCGGGCGCTTTCGCTGACCATCACCTGCCGGGGGTTGATGCCAAACTTTTCTCGCGCGTCGCGGGCTTCAGATGTGAACGGCTCAGTGTCATGAAGCAGCACCTGAACCTTATCTCCCGCAGCGGCGGAAATCTCCCGCAGCTTGCCCAGAATATTAGCTCGCGTTTCGACAAAACCTCGCGGCACCTCGGGACTGACAAAGGCTTGAATCAAGACCGGTCGATTGTCCGGCAACTCGTCAAGGAGCCGTTTTGTTTCCGGTGACAGCGAGTGCAGTTGCTCGGCGGTGGCGTCGAGGCGTAAGGATGGTCGACCATAAAGGGAATTGATACTGATTACAGCCACAACCACTGCCAGCACCCGCACCAGATGATGCACCCAAAACTTGTAGCCGCCTGCTTCCAGCGGCCAGTGACGGCGGCCGATGATAACTACGTTGAGGTATAACATCACTACTGCAATAGAAAAAAAGTACAGAAGTCCTGAAAAGCTGATAACGCCCCGCGCAAAGTCGCCAAAGTAGTCAAAAACACTCAAAGGTGCCAAAAACTCCTGCAGCCGGTGACTGATAACCCAGGTTCCGGACTCCACAAAAACAAAAAATGAGCAGAACAGGGCGCCGAGGATAAAGCCTACCGTGACGTTGGCAGTGAGCAACGAGGCCAGCATTCCCACCGCGAGCAAAGTGCCACCGATCAGCCAGTAGCCGAAGTAATTGGCGAACATCAGGCCGATATCAGGACTGCCCAGCCAGAACAGCACCAGCACATGACTGACCGAGAGCGCCAGAGAGGCGGTGTAAATCCCGAGGACAGCGAGGTATTTGCCGAGCACGATCTCTAAATCGGTGGCGGGCAACGTCAGCAGCAGTTCGTCCGTACCCCGCTTGCGTTCCTCCGCCCAGACGCTCATGGTGAGGGCCGGTACAAAGAATAACAGAAGGTATGGTAGAAGGCTGTTGAGCTGGTCAAGGTTGGCCAGGTTGTTGGCAAAAAAGCGCTCCTGCCAGAAAGCGGCCGCGGCGCTTAAAAAGATAAAGAGCGTAATGAAGACGTAGCCGGTGGGACTGTTGAAATACGACCGCAAGTCGCGCTTGCAGATCACCCATATCACGTTAGTATTGAGCTTCACGCCGCACCCCCATTCTGGCTAACAGCAGGCATCCGTCCATAGTCGGTCAAACGATAGAAAGTCTCTTCTAAGGTGCCGTCCTGCGTCAACTCTTGCGGCGTGCCGTCGAATATCAGGCGGCCCTCGTGCACCAGAAGCACCCGCTCCGCCACCGCTTTGACTTCCTGCAGGATATGGGTGGAGATAAGAACCGTTTTTGATTTGCCCAACTCGCCGATATTGGTCCGGAAGTCCCGAATCTGGTTGGGGTCCAGCCCGGCGGTCGGTTCATCCATGATCAGAACGTCAGGGTCATGTAACAGAGCCTGGGCCAGTCCCACGCGCTGGCGGTAGCCGCGCGATAGCTTGCCGATCGGTTTTTCCAGAACCTCATGTATGGCACACAACTGATCAACTGCCTCCAGCCGTTCCGACAGCCGCCTCTCTTTCAACCCCCGCGCTTCGCCAAAAAAGCGCAAAAGCTCGACGGGCGTGAGGTCATCATAGAGGGGGCCATCTTCGGGCAAATATCCCAGATGTTTAGCCGCCTCCAGCCGCTGGCTGCGAGTATCAAGACCGGCAATCGAGGCTGTCCCCTCGCTAGCGGCAAGAAACCCGCTGAGGATTCTCATGGTGGTCGTCTTGCCAGCGCCGTTCGGACCCAGAAAGGCGACAATCTGGCCTTTCGGGATGCTAAACGAGATGTCCTTGATAGCCACAAACGAGCCGAAATACTTCGTCAGCCCGCGGGCTTCGATCATGGTCATGTTTGAATTATCTATCACCGGGTTTACCTCACAGTTTATCTGAAAACCTATGACCAAACAACTCTATTTCATCTTCCCAAAACTGGGTGAAGCAGAAAATATGCGCCGTTTGTCCGGCTGTCAAGAGGGGCATCGGGATGCCCTTCTTATTCCGTTAAACCGCATTCACAGTTGCCAAGTCATTATAAATCAAGTTAAGGCGACTGGTTCCATTTTCGTTCACGGCATGCTCGTGGGCGACAGGTGTCTGCATCTGCTCAGGCGTGGGGACAGCTATGCAATCCCGTTATTTGTGAAGGTTGTTGAATTCAGCTAACAAGGCGTCGATCTGTTTGTTACTGAATCCCTTTTGCGCGGCCAGTTCGGCCAGTGTTCCCCAGAATGGCTCCCCGCAGACAACACAGGGCAACCCCTTTTTAATCAGGAAGCCTACCGCATCTGGATATTGCCGGATCAGATCATCAATTTTGATATCGGCCTTAATCACATCACGAAATGACCGGCGTTCATGTGGCTCGCTTTAGCGCATTTTTCAAGGACTCGATAACCTCTACTGGAGTGGGGTCGACCTCGTTGAGAATGGCCAGGTAATAGGAAATGAAATCTCCCAGTTGAATCAAGCTCAACATCCGTTCCAACGGCAGCTCGCCGCGCGAGTGAACCTCGATCACGTCCACTGACTGCTTTTGGATAAGCTCTCTGACAATGTTCATGCGTTTTCGTATCTGGGGGTGGTCCTCGGCGTCGCGCAGTATGATAACAATCAGGTGTTCTTGGTGTGCCTGGACCGTGTCCGACCAGCCGACCAGCTCGTTGTGATTGAACTCAGCAAACTGATTGGCAAAAGCGAGGTTTTTGGAGTTCTCGCACATTTGCCCCTTCCACCGTACGCCCACGGTGTCAGTCAATGTCGGCCCGGAATAGATGATGGGAATCCGACCATGAATCTTCTCGGCGATGTTTTTTGCCGGATTCTGCATGGTGGGGTTGTCCTCGATATACTTTTCGCGATATGAATAGAGCTTGTCAATGATTTCCTTGATCTCTTTGGCTACGTTTTTGATCAAGCCAATCGTTTCAAAGAAAACCAGAAGAGGCACCAGAGAATATCCCAGCGCCGCCCGAGGCTGGAGACCGGGAGGAAGGATGGCAACAGGGATAGAATTCAGATCGGCCACTTCTTTAAGCAGTCCTCCCGTAGTCATAGCGGCTACCATTGCTTTGCGGGTCAGAGCATCGTCCAGCGCGGCTAACGTTTCCTCGGTATTTCCACTATAAGAGGAGGCGATTACGAGCGTTTCATCATCGACATATTCGGGGAGCACGTAATGCCTGCAGACCTGGAACGGTATGAGCAGTTTTGAGGTCAGAAAGCTGCGCACCAGATCGCCCGCGATCGCCGAGCCGCCCATGCCGATTACGACGATGTTCTTGATGCCGGCAAAATCATCTCTGCTTACCTCCCATCTCTGGCCGATCTTCAAGGCCTCGGCCATCTGCTCCGGAAAGTCGAATATGTGGTTGTACATGTTGCCGGGATCAGATGCCCGTATCTTTTCTACGTCGTCCAATTGCGTTGTCGTGTTCATGTCCCTTGTCCTGTTAAAGTTTCCGTTTCTCCACGGCTGCCCTGTAGTTCTGAAGTATGCCGACCACCTCGTGTACCGATCCGCTTGCCATAACCGCCCCGACCAGATGTCGCACCAGGTTGGAGTCAATCCTTTTCACGGTGCGGCACAGGTCGAAGATGCGAGTCGGGCTCATGGACAGCAAGTCGACCTCCAGGCCGATAAACAAAGGCAAAGCCAGAATATCCCCGGCCATTTCCCCACATATTGACACCGGCTTGCCATGTTTCTTACAGGCGTCAACCGTCATTCCGATCAGTTGCAGCACAGAAGGGTGGTAGGGACAGTACAGATCTGCTACCTTCCGGTTGGCCCGGTCGGCGGCGAGGGCGTACTGCGTCAGGTCGTTGGTTCCGATTGATATAAAGTCGACCCTGCTGGCCAGTTTGTCGGCAATCATTGCCGCCGCCGGCACCTCGACCATAATGCCGACCTCTATGTCCCGGTCGAATTCGATCTGTTCCTTTCTCAGCTTGAATTTCACTTGAGATATCAGCTTCTTTGCTCTCTCCAGTTCAGACAGCTCTGAAACCATCGGAAGCATAATTTTCAGATTCTTTCGAGTTGAGGCTCGCAGGATGGCGCGAATCTGTGTTTTGAACAGATGGCTCATGTCAAGCATGGCCCGAATTCCCCGCCAGCCCAAAGCGGGATTATCCTCGCGCGGCCAGTTTGAGTCGGCCAGCGATTTGTCATAACCGAGATCAAAAGTCCGGAGAACCACGTTTGTGTGGGCAAACTTTTCGGCTATCTGCAAATAGTATGAGTACTGCGTTTCTTCGTCCGGGAATCGGCTTTGCGCCAGGTAAAGAAACTCAGTCCGGTAGAGGCCGATCGGTATATTCTGACTTGCCAGAACATCGTCAGCGGGGCCGGGCAGGGTCAGGTTGGCGGCAATTGCAACTTCCTTGCCATCGGCAGTCACGGGCGGAATCCGCGCCAGCCGCTTGATCCGACTAATAATAGCAGGCCCCAGTCGCTTCTTTCTCTGTTGATACTCTGCCCAATCTTCATCGGTGGGATTAACAATCGCTTGACCAGATGTTCCATCAAGGATAAGACGGCAGTTATTGGGAATCATGTTCCAGGTGTCCTCTGCAAGCGCCACCGGAATCATGAGGGAACGGGCAATCAGCGCCATGTGTGAATCGCTGCCCCCCTCCGACACGAGGAAGCCGATCGCCTTGCGCCGACGGTAGTTCACAATGTCATTGGGAGTAAAAGTCCTCCCCACCAGAATCGTGTTCGGGGCAAATTTGAGGTCGCTCTTGTGATAACCGGCTAAGTGTGACAGTACTCTACTGGCCACGGCTTCAATATCAACCGCCATCTGGTGCAAGTAGACGTCGGGCGACGTCTTCAGCTTACCGGTTGTGCGCTGGACGAGAGTGTGGTAAATGTAGCCGGCATTGCGCTGCTGCGCGGCGATTTCTTCCTTGACCGTTTTCAGAAACTCGTAGTCGCTGGCAATCAGTAACTGGGCGTCGAAAATCTTGGCCACCGGCCCCCCGATCTTTCTCACCACCGAATCACGCAGCGCGCGGAGCTCGCCAATTGTCTGTTCCACGGCGCGATCCAGAGCGTCCACCTCACCCTTCGTGCGAGAGATCGGTACCCGCTTGGCGACTACTTCTATGTCGCCCGGGATCACCACCTGGGCATAGCCAAGCACGATCCCTTTTGAAATCGGGGTTCCCTTGATGACTCGCCGCTTGGTATACATAGCGCTCCTTGCTTTTGAAACCAGAAAACCAGTAGTGATATGATAAGGGAACTGGTTGACGAAAGGCAAGTGGAATATCGGTCGTCTTGGTACCCTATGTACTCTGCGCGCCGGGTACTCCGCTCTTTGGATCGAGGTAAGGGCACAATAAAACCCTGGATACGAAAAGCGATATAGCATATTGCAGTGCTTCGTAGGGGTTTGCCCACAACGTATTCGGGGGTGTGACCCTCCCTTTCGGGATCCAAACAGATCGGGCAGTTACAAAAGACTCACCCATGGAGCACCAACAAATTTATCTGTGGCCGAACAACAAGGTTCCGCCCTATGTTTGCTTTCGCCGCAATTCCCGGACTTTTTGGGTGTTGCTTTTCCGCATTTTGGAGTATAAGTTAGTGTCTTCAATATGCTTGAATGAGGTTGAGGAGTTGTATATGAAACAGATATGGCCAGTCGTTGTTTTATTGGCTTTTTTATTGGCGGGGTGTGGGCCGGCACTTATTTCCGGACGAAACATCGAAAAACACAACTACGTTGTTGCACAGGCAGATACTCTGTACTCGTTAACTATGCCGGAACTCTATGAAAAGCTGGTACACAGTGGGCTTCTTGAGCACGGGGGGACACTTGAAGCGGATAGGGTGCAGGCCTTTCTGGACAGCGTCCTGTGCGATACGTTGGCAGGTTTTAAAGCCGACGAAATTGACCTCAGCCAATATTGCGACCACCATAGGGTGTACAAAAAACGGTATTATCGATTATTGACCGCGAGGTATTTTGAAGAGATGGCCTACAAAAAGGTAACGGTAGATTCGCAAGAGGTGGTGGCTTTTCGTTCCAGCCACCCCGACCTGTTTACCCTCGACGAACAGGTGATGCTCTACCAGATTCTGATTTCTCCCCTTGGTCTGCAAAACGGACCGGACTCTTCGTACTACAATTCTCTAACACCTGAACAACTGGATCAAAAAACCTCTGAATATACCTGGCGGATACGCAAGTTGTTGGACTTTGGCGAACCATTCAAGGAGGCCGCTCTACGATATTCGCATGACGTCCGTACCAAAAGCCAGGGCGGGCTGGTAGGCTGGACGAGAAGAGGGATGTATCTTGACCCGTTCGATTCGATTGCGTTTGCGATGGATTCGGGAGAGATATCACAGCCGTACCAGGATCAAACCGGCTGGCATATTCTTTATGTGCAGAACCGTATAGATGAGGGGATGCAACCACTTGACGAGGAGCAGTATAAGACGGCTGAAACCTCATTGATTGAGGAGAGAGCCAAGAAGATCGCCGACTCTCTTAAGGATTCCATATATCAGCAGATACAGTTGGTGTTCAACGAAGAGCTCCTTGATGCCAATGTCCACCTTGTGGATAAGGAAATCTGGGCGGCAATCGTCAACGGGCAGGACACCATAAGCTTTGATGAAATGAGAATGCCGGAGGAGTTGTACCGCAAGCGCTTCCTCATCCCAAACACGACCCTTGAGATGAAAAGGAGGATGCTCCACAGTCTTGCCGAACCCTACGCTATTGTTCAGACTGCGTGTGCCATAGGCATTGACACTCTGCCGGAGATTGTGGCCGAGGAGAGGGCGCTCAGGTATAAGTATGCCAAACAGATCGTCTACCTGGACAGCCGGGACCAGAGGTGGAGGCCTTCCGATAGTCTGATAGAAAAATACTTTAATGAGCATACTGACGAATTCAGCGTCGACGAGGAATTACGCATACAGCATATTATTGTGGAGGATTCGGTGTTCGGGGAATTGTTGCGAGACCAGGCGATGTCGGGAGTTGATTTTATTGAGCTGGCAAAAGAGTACTATCCCGGGGAACCGAGCATCAGGGCCGACCTGGCCAACCTGGGCGATATCGGTCCCGAAGACGTCCCTGAGGAGCTTTACGCGGTGGCGCTGGTGACGCCCGTGGGAGGGGTCTCCCATCCCGTCAAAACCCAATACGGGTATCACATTGTCAAAGTTCTCAAACATACCCGTGCCGTGAGCATAGACCAGGTTAGAAATAAAATAGTATCCATTTTGGAGAAAGAGCATGACCTTCAAGTATTCAACGGGTTTCGAGATGAGTTGTACGCCCGCTTCAACGTGCGCTTTCCCGGAAAAATATATCCAATCCATCTACAACCGCTTGCGGCTCGCTTCAAGTAGCAATGGCTGACAAAAAGCCGATGGCATCAGGTCAGATCACGTTTGTCCAGGAACTGATGCGCAAGGGAACCCACATGGTCGCCCTGGTAATTCCCTGCGGCTACTACTTCCTGAATCTTGAAAGATCGGAAATGCTGAGCATCATGGTCCCCGTAACAGTGGCAATGATACTCATTGATATCGCCCGGCTACGCCGATGGCTGTTCTGGAAGGCGTTTGCTCGAAAAATTCTTTCCCCCGTCATCAGGCAACATGAAATGGCCGGAGACTTCACCGGTGCCACCTACATACTCCTTTCGGTCTGTCTGACCGTTGCCCTCTACGACAAACCGATTGCCATTGCGGCGATGGCATTTATTATAGTCGGCGACACTCTTGCAGCGCTTATCGGACGCAGATTTGGTCGGCATAGATTTGGAAACAAGTCCGTTGAGGGGTCTCTTGCCTGCCTGGCCGGCACTGTCATTGTGGCAGTTATTGTGACGGATTTGCCGATGGGAATCCGGCTTTTTGGCGCGGTCGCTGCCACAATTGTTGAGGCGCTCCCTCTCAACATTGACGACAATATAACGGTGCCCATTCTTTCAGGACTGTCGATGACACTTCTTGACAAAACTCTAATAAGTTTCTGATCGGAGCGAATTTTTTTGTAGGTTTTTTGCCCGAACCTCGTATAATAAGTATATAGGCAAGTCAAAACGTCCATTGGAGGGTGCGACATGTCCAAGGGCAAGGTTAAGTATTTCAACGATTTAAAAGGTTGGGGTATCATCGCTGCTGAGGACTCAAAGCAGGATGTCTACGTGCATTACACCGCGATCAACATGGATGGATTCAAGACATTGCGGGAAGGACAGGAGGTGCTCTACGAACTTACCCGTACCGACAGCGGACTTCAGGCTCGAAATGTGACTTTGAGCGGCTAAGCTTCGACCAAATGTTCCGGAAAAAGGCCACCGTTACCGGTGGTCTTTTTTAACGTAGGAATAGCTCGTACTTTCTCCTGCCAGTATTTTGCCACCCGGCTCAGCGAGTAGCAGCAAATATTAGTGTTTTTCCCGCCTTGAACCAGCGACCCGCTGATTAATCCGGCCGCCGCCGGACTCTACCACTGAGCGCCTCGTCCTGAATATAATTCCTACCTCAATACAAAAAAGCTCCCGTGGCCGGGCTCGAACCAGCGACCCGCTGATTAATCCCGCCACAGCGGGACTCTACCGATCGGGCAAACCGTCAAGAAAACGATTGATGCCTCTCTTTTTGATCTGACACTCGCGTCGCATTGCGTCTCCACGACTCTGGTGTGTTTCACTCCACACCAACAACCACGGCCCATCGAAACGTTTAGTCGTCTTGCTACCATGATAGCCAGGATCATTGTGCTGACGGATTCGCTCCTGGAGATTGCCGGTAGAACCGCAATAGTGTCGACCCGTAGACCGACTCTGAAGAATATATACCCAAAAACTCAAAAAAGCATTGTATTCAAGCTCCCGTGGCCGGGCTCGAACCAGCGACCCGCTGATTAACAGTCAGCTGCTCTACCAACTGAGCTACACGGGAGTACATTTGAGAAACTCTTCAAATACGAAGCTCAGTATAGTCTCGATCGGATTATTGTCAATGCTTTTTACACGTATGGAACTTTATGGTTTCGGCGGCTCACAGCTGTTTTCCTGGGCTGCCAATCTCATCGACCACAGCAACCCGCTTATCAACACCACCGACGGCTTCATCTACGACGTGGGGACATAGACCAATTGCTTGACCCAGCCTAACTTGGAAACGTAATAGATTCTTATTTTCTGGTATTCACTTTTGGGCGGCTCTGAAGCCAAATGTAAAGGCGGACCATTCTCACATTGAAGACATATTCACCGCTAACCTCGCCGGAGCGAAGCACGTTGAGCCTTTTCATTCTTTGCAGGAAGTTATTGAATTTCCTTCGCTCTGTGGTAGTCAGTCCAGATGCCAGCTCGGCTTTCGTAAAACTCATCTCGGTTGCTCGGATCTGCCCGATTTTTCTCAGAATTGAGCGGTAATCTTCACTCCGAAGCGCTTTGTACACTTGCTGATCCACATACTTCCTGCCGACCTCCTCAGCCGCCGCCATAAGAGCATCTATAGCATCGTTGTTATCAATGACTCCATCCTTATCCTTCCAGTAAGCGGCATCCCCCAGCAAATGCATTATCTTGGGGAATCCCGCAGAATAGTGAGTAAACAAGCGCATAGCCTCATCTTCCACCGTCATTTGAACTGATTGAAAGGCTCGGTTGAAGAACTCAATCATTTCAGGCTCGGTAAGCGCGCCTACTTCAACCACGTCAAAGATGCGGTCTACCGGTTGATGTCGCTCAATCATCTCCCGTCGTCTTTCTTCCACACCACACAACATCAGCAATAAAGGCAGAGGTTCTTTCGACATGGCGTTTGAGTCCACTAGCCCCTTGATGAAGTGGGCGAATTGCACATCTGACGTGACACCATTGATCTCATCCATGATGAGAAAGATACCTTTGACCCCGGTATCGGTTAGGCGAGCTCTAACCTCACGTAAGAAAGCCAGCATCTGGATAGCGTTGGAAAAATTCGGCGCGTCCTTCTTCAGGGCATCAAGGTTTAGTGAGAAGCCGAAAAGCGCTTGGTTACTAACATAATCAGCCAGCCAGTTTCGGAGCTGTTCAGAGCGCTTGGGATGGAAGGCACCCGACCGCACCGTAGATTCAAGGACGCTCGTGGCCACATCATCGAGGTTTCTGCATCCCCCTAGGGTAGAGTATATGCCGTGAAGGCCGTAGTCAATTTCCGCAATTGACTTAACAAGACCTGCAATTGAGCTTTTTCCAATCCCGTATTCGCCTTGTGTAAAGATGGCAACAGGCTTCCCTTGTGCAACCTGGCCTGCTCCCCTCGTAAGGATTCGATCGATCTCCTGTTGTCGGCCTACGAAGAACTCCACCGGCACCGGCTGGCCCGGATAAAACGGGCTTTTTCCTTTTGTATTTTCAGGCATTACTGGCTCCTATGAACATTCTCTAGTGGCCAAAACCCGCTAACCTCAGTGAGGGGTACACCCCTCGACACTTTTTTACTATACTATGCTACCCGGCTGCTGGCAAGCAAAATCTAGCACAGACTACTAATTAACCCTCCTTCGCTACTCTGGCCACATCAATGACGACGTCGTCGCCTTTGAGGGTGATCAGGCGGACGCCCTGGGTGTTGCGGCCGATGACCTTGATCTCCCTTACCGCCTGGCGGTTGGCAATGCCCTTCTTGGTGATAAGGATCAATTCATCGTCGTCGATAACTTCCTTGATCGTCACCACTTCCCCGTTGCGTTCGGAGGTCTTGACATTAATTACCCCCTTGCCGCCGCGGTTGGTGATGCGGTAATCGTCAATCGAGGTGCGCTTGCCGTAGCCGTTTTCGGTGACCACCAGCAGTGAGGCGTCACGCTTGACTACCACCATACCGATAACGTAGTCCCCCTTACTCAGATTGATACCTTTCACGCCGTAAGCAGTGCGGCCCATCGAACGCACCTTTTCCTCCGGAAAGCGAATAGCCATCCCCTTGCGGGTAGCCAGGACAATCTCGTAAGAGCCGTCGGTCAGCGAGGCTTCGATTAGCTCGTCCCCTTTGGGGATATTCATAGCGTTGACGCCGGTGACACGCGGGTTGGCGAAGGCGTCAAGCGAAGTTTTCTTGATAATACCGTTGCGAGTGGCCATGACTATATACGTGTCGGGCGAGAAACTGCGCACCTTACAGAATGCGGTGACCTGCTCCCCTTTTTCCATCTGACACATATTGACAATAGGCTTACCTTTGGCCAGACGGCCGCCGGTGGGTATTGCATGCACTTTAACCCAGTAACAGCGCCCCTTGCTGGAGAAAAAGAGGATATAGTCATGGGTGGAGGCAATGAAAAGATGCTCGGCGAAATCGTCCTCTTTAGTTTCGATCCCGATCACTCCCTTGCCGCCGCGCTGCTGACGCCGGTAGGCTGAGACCGAAAGGCGTTTGACATACCCGAGGTGCGAGATGGTGATGACCACTTCTTCTTCGGCAATGAGGTCTTCAACAGTAAGCTCCTCGGCGGCTTCCTGAATCTCGGTGCGACGTTCATCGCCGTACTTCTTTTCAAGCTCCAGCGTCTCGTCCTTGATGATCTGCATCCGCAGTGGCTTGGAGTCGAGGATCGCCTTAAGCTCGCTGATTTTTTTGATCAGTCCATGATACTCTTCCTGGATTTTTTTGCGCTCCAGTCCGGTCAAACGCTGCAGGCGCATCTCAAGGATGGCGGTAGCCTGTTTATCCGAAAGCTTAAAATTCTTCATCAGCCCGGCATGTGCCGTGGGAGTGTCCTTGGACTTCTTGATCAGCGCAATGACTTCATCGATATGGTCCAGTGCGATGCGGTAGCCCTCGAGAATGTGGGCTCGTTCCTCA
>Ga0307437_1000093_pt1 | contig 67240 bp, 61 predicted proteins | sample SalMarWE160390MG_FD_202146 | JGI IMG/M metagenome (GOLD analysis project Ga0307437, IMG submission 202146) | Salt marsh sediment microbial communities from the Plum Island Ecosystem LTER, Massachusetts, United States - WE1603-90 | ecosystem: Environmental > Aquatic > Marine > Intertidal zone >...
ATATCTACGTAAACTCGGATACAAGCGTATCTCCTTAAAGACTGGCTCATACGGAATGGAAGCTTTATCCATGGCTATCAAATATTCCTCGGAAGCGGACCTTGATTTGCTGACTATAGATGGTTCCGGAGGCGGCACCGGAATGAGCCCGTGGAACATGATGGAAAGCTGGGGAGTCCCTTCGATTTTCTTACACTCAAAGGCTTATGAGTATGCGTCAATACTTGCCGGCAAAGGTAAAAAAGTCATCGATTTGGCTTTTGCAGGCGGAATCGCAAAGGAAGACCAAATCTTTAAAGCGCTTGCATTAGGAAATCCATATACCAAGCTCGTATGTATGGGAAGAGCTCTTATGATCCCCGGTTTCCTCGGGTCAAACATCGAAGGAGTATTGAAACCTAAGATAAAAGAGAAAATAAACGGAAACTGGGACGAACTTCCAAGGACCGTCTCTGTTTTTGGAGATAAGCCGGAAGAAATATTCGCAGGATATTATGACCTCGAAAAGAAACTCGGAAAAAACGAAATGAAGAAAATACCTTACGGCGCTATAGCAGTATGGACTCTTGCAGATAAACTGGAAGCTGGGTTACAACAGTTATTAGCCGGGGTGCGAAAATTCAGCATAAAAGGAATTTCTCGTAACGATATTTTCTCAGCAAACAGAGAAACCGAAAAAGAAACAGGAATATCTTTTATGACAGATATCTTAGACGAAAAAGCAAAGATGATTTTAGTCTCATAAAACGATATGAAAACAGAAAATAGAAAAGGTTGCTTTTTACTATAAAAAATTTAATGGCGGTGGGCGGACAGAGTAGACTCTTCCATAATTTATTGCCTACTCCCCATAATCCACCCACCTCCATTAAAAACGGAGAAAAAAATGAAACTTATAGTAGCTTTGATTCAACCTCATAAATTACCCGACGTAAAAAAAGCCCTTTATGACGCAGAGGTTTATAAAATGACAGTCGTCAACGCCGTTGGAAGCGGACAACAAAAAGGATACTCCGAAGACTACCTCGGCAGCATACAAGAAGTAAACCTCCGCAAGAAATTACGGGTAGAAATAGCAGTAAACGAAGAATCCGTTGAATCTACGATCAAAGCAATAATTAAAGGAGCCCAAACGGGCAGAATAGGAGACGGTAAAATTTTTGTCCTTGAACTCCCCCAGTGCATAAGAATACGAACAGGCGAACGCGGAGATATAGCACTAGGATAACTTAGCAACTAAGACACTAAGACACAAAGTAAAAAAATATGCTTAAGATTAATGCAAAAAAAGGGAAATCAAACAAATCAATAAAAGTATATCATTCTTATATAATCTTAGTGCCTTGGTGCCTTTGTGGCAAAAATTAAAAAAAGGAGTAAAAAATGAAAAATAAAGGACTATGCAGCACATGTTCAAATGATAAAGATTGTGATTTTCCGAGAAAATTTCCGGTTTCGCAATGCGAAGAATTTAACGGATACGGAAAAACCCAAAAAGAACAAAAAACAAATAAAGAGACGAAACAAAAAAACAAAAAAGTAATAGCACATTCTTAAAAGAAATAAAGTATAACCCTGTAAGATAAATGTTGTTTTTGGGAGGTTTTACTTATGGTTAAAGAATTTTAAAAATATATTATTCAAGAAAAAATTCTAATTAACGTCAAGGCATAAAAACTTCGATTAAAAGCGAATTAAATTTCAATATAGAAATTTTCAAAAAGAAACAAAAAAAACGATTTATCCCTTGACAAAAAAGAATAAAGTGTTATATTAAACCTCGGGATTTATATGAATAAATATGCAGTAATTTAGAATAACAATTCATAAACAAAGGAGGCTATTATGGCTAAAGAAGATGAAAAAGAATTTAGAGAGGCATTACTGGCAAAGAAATACTACGAGAGGTTTCGCGATCCTGCGCTTAAAGAGATGCTTGTTGTTAAAACCCAGGTTAGGAATGCAATGGCGAACTATCTTTTCAATAATGGCTTCCTTGAAATCTCAGCCGTTATGATATCGCCAGAAACGGACCCGCTCTGCCATGAAGTCTTTTCGACTGATTTTGAGTATTACGGTGAAACCTATACGTTAACAAAAAGCATGATTTTACATAAATTAATGGCTGTTATTGGGATCGAAAAATTTTTCTGCTTTTCTCCGAACATAAGACTTGAAGTAAAAGAAACCGCACATTCCGGCCGGCATCTTTTTGAATTTACGCAACTTGATTTGGAGATTCAAAATGCAAGTAGGGACGAGTTAATCGAACTCGGAGAAGCAATTTACACCAACGTTTTCACGGAAGTCAAAAAGAGCTGTAAGAAACAGCTCGAATTTTTTGAGCGCGAGTTAAAGATACCCAAGACTCCATTCAAGAGAGTTGCCTTCACGGAGGCAATGGAAAAACACGGAAAAGACTTCGAAATCGTTCTCTCCGAAGAAATGGAAGATCCATTCTGGCTTATCGATATCCCGGATTGGAAGAGAGAATTCTACGATAAAGAAGATCCGAAAAGACCCGGAATATTGCTGGATATGGACGTCATATACCCCAAAGGGTTTGGAGAAGGCCTCTCCGGTGGGATGAGAGAAAACGAGTATGATAAAATAAAAGAAAGAATAATTCGCCAAAATCTGGATTTGGATGATTACAAGTTGTATCTGGAACTTGCAAAACTCGGATTTCCGCCTTCAGGAGGTTTTGGAATCGGGATAGAAAGAATAACTCGCTATATTTGCGGTCTCAAACACGTCAAAGACGCTACGCTATTTCCAAAAATTCCCGGTGAGCTAAGCCTGTAAAAAGCATTTAACTGAAAAAAGAAAAGCTATAATAAAGAGGAGAACAAATGACTCAAGAAGTTATACAGATAAGTACAGTCGGATTAGATACTCTATGGGTCCTGCTGGCTGCGTTTCTTGTTTTCTTCATGCAGGCAGGATTCGGAATGGTTGAAGCCGGTTTTATTCGCGCAAAAAATACATGCAATATTCTAACAAAGAATTTCCTGGACTTTTGTATGGCTTCTATCGGATTCTTTATGTTTGGCTATGCGATAATGTTCGGTGACGGAAATGTATTTATGGGATTAAAAGGATGGTTCTTGGCAGGTGCTGAATCGGGAGCTCGTGTTCCGCTTTATGCTTTCTGGTTATTCCAGGCTGCATTTTGCGGCGCAGCAGCAACTATCGTTGCTGGCGGCATGGCAGAAAGAATGAAATTTCAGGCTTATCTTATCTATTCCTTCATAATCTCCGCTCTGATATACCCGATCGTAGGTCACTGGATCTGGGGCGGTGGTTGGTTAGCTGCACTTAACTTCGCAGATTTTGCCGGCTCAACAGTTGTCCATACAGTTGGAGGCACCGCTGCACTAATAGGGACAATATTACTTAAACCCCGTCTCGCCAAATACGGGCCTGACGGAAAACCAAACGTTATAGCAGGGCATTCCATTCCGCTTGCCTCTCTTGGAGTCTTCATACTCTGGTTCGGTTGGTTTGGATTCAACCCCGGCTCTTCCTTGAGCGTTGGAGACGGAAGCTTAATTGCACTTGTAGCGATTAATACAAACCTGGCTGCTGCTGCAGGCGGAATATCTGCAATGATTATGGTATGGAAGATGTTTGGAAAGCCAGATCTATCAATGGCTATGAACGGTGCACTTGCCGGCCTTGTTGCGATAACGGCACCATGCGCTTTCGTCGACCCATGGGCAGCAATAGTAATTGGAAGTATTGGAGGAGTAATCGTTATCCTGGGTGTCGTCTTACTGGACAAACTACAAATCGATGACCCGGTCGGTGCGGTCCCCGTTCATGGAATGAACGGTTTCTGGGGAACTATAGCTATCGGACTTTTCGGAAAAGAAAGTCTGGGATTAGCTCACAATGGACTTTTTTACGGCGGCGGATTCAAACAACTTGGAATTCAATTGCTTGGGGTTTCATCGGTGATTATATTTATCGTTATAAGTATGAGCATTGTTTTTAAGCTGATAAATGTTACTATTGGATTGCGAGTTTCTCGAGAAGAAGAACTAAAAGGTCTGGACATCGGGGAACATGGAATGGAAGCATACGGAGGCTTCCAGATATTTACAACCGAATAGATAACGGAGGTAAAAAATGAAACTTATAGTAGCCTTAATTCAACCACATAAATTACCGGACGTAAAGAAAGCTCTCTATGATGCCGAAGTTTACAAAATGACGGTCACCAACGCGCTTGGCAGCGGACAACAAAAAGGATATACTGAAACCTACCGCGGCGTCCTTCAGGAAGTGAATTTACTTAAGAAACTACGATTGGAAATAGCAGTAAATGAAGAATTTGTCGAACCTACAATAGAAGCAATAGTTAAAGGAGCGCAAACGGGAAAAATTGGAGACGGGAAGATATTTGTCCTTGATCTAGGAGAGTGTATAAGAATCCGAACCGGGGAACGCGGACAAGAAGCAATTGGCTAAAAAAGGAGTAATAATGGCTAAAAAAACAAAAAAAGATATATTGAAAATGGTAAAAGATGAAGACATAAAGTTTATTCGCTTTTGGTTTACAGACATTCTCGGACAGGTCAAGAGCTTCGCTATAACCGATAATGAATTGGAAAACGCATTAACGAATGGAATGGGATTTGATGGTTCCTCGATCACAGGCTATCAGGATATAGAAGAATCAGACATGATAGCAATGCCGGACCTGGATACTTTTGTTGTACTTCCATGGCGCCCAAACGAAAAGAAAGTGGCACGAATGATATGCGACATTTTAAATCCTGATAAAACTCCATACGAAGGGGACCCTCGATATGTACTTAAAAAAGCTTTAAAACGAGCCGAAGATATGGGATTCGATCATTTTTATATAGGTCCGGAACTTGAATTCTTCTACTTTAAAAACGATAAAGGAACTGAATACCTGGATAAAGGTGGATATTTTGATCTTACAACACTGGATGTCGCAAGTGATCTTCGAAGAGAAACAGTATTTGCGCTTCAGGAAATGGGCATACACGTAGAATATTCTCATCACGAAGTAGCCCCATCTCAACACGAAGTAGATATGCGTTATGCTGACGCTCTTAAAATGGCTGACGATGTTATAACTTACCGTGTAGTGGTAAAAGAAATAGCCACAAAGTTTGGAGTATATGCCACATTTATGCCGAAACCGGTTTTCGGAGAAAACGGCTCCGGAATGCATACGCATCAATCTTTATTCAAAGGCAGTAAAAATGCTTTCTTTGATAAAAATTCAAAGGACAATCTTTCGGATATAGCACACGCTTATATTGCAGGTCTTTTAAAACACTCAAAAGAAATCTGTTCCCTATTTGCACAAACAACAAACTCTTACAAACGTCTTGTACCAGGTTACGAAGCACCCGTTTATATCGCCTGGAGCCAGAGAAACCGAAGCGCTTTGATCCGTGTGCCTATGTATCAGCCGGGGCAGGAAAAAGCAACCCGCTGTGAGTTCAGAGCTGCAGACCCTGCTTGCAATCCATATTTGACTTTCTCCGCAATGCTGCATGCAGGACTGGAAGGCGTAGAGAAAAACTACAAAGCCCCAAAACCAATGGAACAGAATCTCTATCATTTAACCCCAATCGAACGAAAAGAAATGGGTATAGAGACTCTACCGGACAGTCTCGGTCAAGCAATTTCCATAACAGAAAACAGCCTGCTTGTTAGAAAAGTACTGGGAGAACATATATTTCCGCGATTTATCGCACTCAAAAAGAAAGAGTGGGATGACTATCGAATCCAGGTAACCCAATTCGAGATTGATAAATATCTTCCGATATTGTAATAGTTTATGAGTTGGCTTATTAGCGCTTTGGCCGGTTAAAAGATGGCATAAAAAATGCTAAATAATAAAGGATATCCAGAAAAACAGGGATTATATAATCCTGAAAACGAACACGATTCATGCGGAGTAGGTTTTGTATGCAATATAAACGGAGATAAGTCTAACGACATCGTAAAGAAAGGCTTAAAAATACTAAAGCGCCTTGCCCACAGAGGAGCTGTGGGTGCCGACCCAAAAACGGGTGACGGAGCCGGCATCCTTATACAGCTTCCACATGAATTCTTATCGAAAGCTACGGAAAAAGAAAAAATAGATTTACCTGCTCCAGGCGAGTATGGAACCGGAATTGTTTTTCTTCCCCCTGACGTCAACGATCGATCTTTCTGCAAAGATATATTGAACAAAGTTATTGAAGAAGAAAAACAAATACTGCTTGGATGGAGGAAAGTACCTGTCGACAATTCTAATATAGGAACGAGCGCAAAAGAAACCCAACCATCGATAGAACAAATATTCATTCAAAGAAATCCCGATCTTCCTACAAAAGGAAATGAAGATGGACTAGATTTCGAACGTAACCTTTACGTAATTAGAAAAAAAGCAGAAAGCATAATAGCTTCTTCAGATATTAAGCAAAAATCCTTCTTTTACATAACGAATATTTCCAGCAGGACTATCATTTATAAAGGACTTCTTATAGCAAACCAGGTTGAAGATTTTTATACCGATTTGAAAGATAAATCGATAAAAAGCGCTATAGCTATGATTCATTCCAGATACAGTACAAATACCTTCCCAACCTGGGACCTTGCACAACCATTTAGATTTCTAGCCCATAACGGAGAAATAAACACACTTAGAGGAAATGTAAACTGGATGAAGGCAAGAGAAGGGGTACTTAAAAGTCCTTTATTCGGAAAGAACATAGAAAAATTAAAACCAATAATCGACGATTCGAAAAGCGACTCGGCTATATTAGACAACGTATTCGAACTGCTAACCCTATCAGGACGAACTCTGCCCCACTCCATGATGATGTTAATTCCCGCAGCCTGGGAAAATGACATTTCATTGAACAAAAACTTAAAAAGTTTCTATAAATATCATGCCTGTATTTCAGAACCATGGGATGGTCCTGCTGCAATATCTTTTACAGATGGTACACGTGTAGGTGCAATACTCGACCGCAACGGATTACGTCCTGCCCGTTATCTTGTTACAAAAGACGGTCAGGTGGTAATGGCTTCGGAAGTAGGAGTTCTCGACATTAAAGGTAAAGATGTCTTAAAATCCGGAAGACTTGAACCGGGAAAGATATTCTTTGTTGATACAGAAAAAGGGGAAATAGTACAGGATGACGAAATCAAAAGAAAACTATCAAATAAAAAACCCTATTCCGAATGGCTAAAAAAACATTTACTGGAATTTGATTCCAGTAAGCCGGTAAAGTCGAAAAATAAAAACTCTAATATAAAAAAAGAAGAACTTCTCTCTTATATGAAAGCGAATGGTTACACACGAGAAGATCTAAAATCTATAATTAAGCCAAAAGCAACCGAAGGGAAAGAACCTATAGGCTCGATGGGTAATGATCATCCCCACGCTGTTTTATCGAAGCAACCTCAACTTATTTTTAATTATTTTAAACAATTATTTGCTCAGGTAACTAATCCTCCAATTGATTCAATTAGAGAAAAATTAGTTATGAGTATGGTAAGCTTTTTGGGTCCAAAAGATAACATCCTGGAAGAAACTCCAAACCACGCTCATAAATTGGAGATAAATGAACCAATACTGACTAACGAGGATTTTGAAAAGCTTAAGAACATTAATGTAAATGGCTTTGCAACGAAAACCATATCCCTGCTCTTCAACCCTAAAACTGAGAGAAACTTCATAAAAGCCCTGGATAGAATTACAAAGGAAGCAAAGGAAGCCGCTCTAGACGGATACTCATTTATACTCCTCAGCGATAGAGGAATAAATAAAGAAAACGCCTGCGTACCATCACTAATGGCAACCGGCGCAGTTCATCACACCCTTATTAAAAGTGAATTACGTACACAGGTAAATATATTGGTGGAATGCGCGGATGCAAAAGAAGTCCAAAATTTTGCACTACTCTTAGGTTACGGGGCAGATTGCATAAATCCATATCTTGCTTTTGAAGCAATAGAATATTTATCAGATGAAGGTGAAATTGAGCTTGATTTAAGTGATGCAATAAGTAACTACAAGAAAGCAATTAACAAAGGAATGCTTAAGATATTATCCAAAATGGGCATTTCGACCCTTCAGAGCTATAGAGGAGCTCAAATATTCGAAGCATTAGGTCTTGGCAGCGAAGTTATCGAAAAATGTTTTGCGGGTACTACATCCCGAATAGGAGGCGTAGATCTGTTAACGCTTGCAAAAGAAACTATACTAAGACATAAAGAAGCTTTCCCTGATTCTCCTCTGATGGAAAAAATTCTTCCCTCAGGCGGTTTTTATCAGTGGAAAAAAGACGGAGAATACCATTTATGGAATCCACAGAGTATTGCTTACCTTCAAGATTCAAGTAGGAAAGGAGACTATGAAGAATACAAAAAATTTGCCAAAATTATAAATAATCAGGCCGAGAATCCAACAACCTTGAGAAGTTTATTAAAGTTCAACACTTCTAAGGATCCGATTCCGTTATCCGAAGTAGAAGATGCTTCTCTGATAGTAAAACGCTTTGCAATTGGAGCTATGAGCTTTGGCTCTATAAGCAGGGAAGCCCATGAAACTATAGCCATGGCAATGAATAAACTCGGAGGTATGTCCAACACCGGTGAGGGCGGCGAGGACCCGTCACGTTTTAAAAGACTTTCAAACGGAGCTTCATTCTCAAGTAAAGTAAAACAAGTCGCTTCGGGCCGCTTCGGAGTAACGACCAACTATCTCGTTCATGCCGATGAAATACAAATAAAAATGGCACAAGGTGCAAAACCAGGTGAAGGAGGACATTTACCTGGAAATAAAGTTAGCGAAATTATAGCAAAAACCCGCCATACAACACCGGGTGTTACCCTCATCTCTCCCCCACCGCATCACGATATATATTCCATAGAAGATTTGAATCAATTGATTTTTGACCTTAGAAATGTAAATCCGAAAGCAAGAATAAGTGTTAAGCTTGTTTCGGAAGTCGGTGTAGGGACTGTAGCCGCAGGAGTTGCAAAAGGGCATGCTGACATGATCCTAATTTCAGGCGGAGATGGCGGCACCGGTGCAGCCCCTTTAAGTTCAATACATCATGCCGGCCTACCCTGGGAACTCGGTCTCTCCGAGACCCATCAAACTTTAGTGCTGAATAACCTGAGAAGCAGAGTACGTATCCAAACCGACGGACAAATCAGAACTGGAAAAGATATAGTTATCGCGGCAATACTAGGAGCAGAAGAATACGGTTTTGCCACAGCCGCATTAATCGTCCTTGGATGTGTAATGCTACGTCACTGTAATTTAGGTAACTGCTCTGTGGGTGTAGCAACTCAAAATGAAACCTTGCGGCAGAGATTTAACGGGAAAGTCGAATATCTTGTAAACTATTTTAACTTCGTAGCAGAAGAATTGCGCGAAATTATGGCAAGTCTTGGAATTAGAAAAATAACCGAACTGATCGGGAAAACCGAACTTTTAGAAGTTAACGAAGAAATTCTTGACTGGAAATCAAAAGACATCGATTTTAGTAAGATTCTTTATAAGCCGGAAATAAAAAATAACGTTGGAGTTTTCTATTCAAAACCGGAAAAGCATGATCTGGATGATATATTGGATATCAAATTAATAGATCTTTCAAAAAACGCAATTTTAAAGGAAGAAAAAATAAAACATGAAATTGCAATAAAGAACACTAATCGAACAGTTGGGTCCAGGCTAAGCGGAGAAGTCTGTTATGTTTACGGAGAAAAGGGTCTTGCTGATGATACCATACATTTCAAATTTAAAGGAGTCGCAGGTCAAAGTTTTGGTGCCTTTCTTGTAAAAGGTATAACTTTCGAGCTGGAAGGAATGTCTAATGATTATGTGGGAAAGGGCATTTTCGGCGGAAAAATAATAATCTATCCGGATAAGAAAATGACTTATCCTTCAGAAGAAAACGTTATAATTGGAAATACTTCTTTTTACGGAGCCACCAAAGGGGAAGCTTACATACGAGGTATCGCAGGAGAAAGATTTTGCATCAGAAATTCCGGACTAAATGCAGTTGTGGAAGGAGTTGGAGACCACGGATGTGAATATATGACTGGCGGAAGAGTAGTAATAATAGGAAAAACCGGTCGAAATTTTGCTGCGGGAATGTCCGGCGGTATAGCTTATGTATATGATATAGATGGTGATTTCAAATCAAAATGCAATCTTGAAATGGTAAAATTAAAAGAATTAAATGAAAATGACTCAAAAATAATAAAATCTTTAGTCTCCAATCATCATAAATATACAGAAAGTATAAGAGCTAAAGAAATTCTGGATAACTTCGATAATACAGCAAAAAACTTCATAAAAGTAATTCCGTCGGAATATGAACATATATTGAAGACTGAAAGAAAAGAAAATATGAAACAATGGGTCAAATCGATAATAGAATAATCGGAACAAAAAATGGGTAAGATAAACGGATTTTTAGAAATTAAAAGGGAAAGTTCAAAGCTTAGACCAATCGAAGAAAGAATAAAGGACTACAAAGATGTTACGATAAAACGGAAAGACCATGAATCCCAAGAACAGGCTGCGCGATGCATGGACTGCGGCACTCCTTTTTGCCACTGGGGTTGTCCAATCGGAAATTTTATCCCTGAATGGAATGACCTCATGTTCAATAACCAATGGAAAAAAGCAAATGAACTACTTTCCGCTACAAATAATTTTCCGGAGATTACGGGAAGAATATGTCCGGCACCGTGCGAACATTCCTGTGTTTTATCTATAAACGATGATGCAATTACAATAAGAGAAAACGAACTCGCCATAATCGAAAATGCATTTAAATCAGGATTCTTAGAAGCTAACTTAAACATAAAAAGAACCGGTAAAAAAATTGTTGTGGTCGGGTCCGGACCTGCGGGACTTGCAGTTGCCGATCAGCTAAACAAAGCCGGACACAGTATAACCGTTTTCGAGCGAAACAAAAAAATAGGAGGAATACTCCGATACGGAATACCCGACTTTAAATTAGAAAAAGGTATCCTTGACAGACGTTTAAGCATAATGAAAAAAGAAAATATTCAATTTAAAACGAATACGTTTGTTGGTGTCGACATTACCGCTAAAGAGTTAATAAAAGACTTTGATGCAGTTTGTCTTGCCTGCGGCAGTCGAGTCCCAAGAGATTTGAAAATTCTAGGGAGAGAATTAAAAGGTATACATTTCGCAATGGATTTTTTAATTCAATCAAACAAACGAGTATGGGGCGAAAAAATTCCGAAAGAAGCATTGATTGATGCAAAAGGCAAGGAAGTCATTATAATCGGCGGCGGAGATACAGGAGCAGACTGTGTTGGTGTTGCAAAAAGACAGGGCGCAAAATGCGTAACTCAGATAGAAATATTAGAAAAACCATCCGAATGCAGAACTAAAAACGAACCCTGGCCTTACTATCCCTCGATATTAAAAAATTCAAGCTGTCATGAAGAGGGTTGTGAGCGTCACTGGTCGGTTTTGACGAAAAAATTTACCGGTAAAGAGGAAAAAGTTCAAAAATTACAATGTGCCAAAGTCGAATTTTCAGAGAGCGATGACAAAAGTTGTCCTGTCATGAAGGAAATACCCGGAAGTGAATCCGAAATCAATACTGACTTAGTAATCCTTGCCGTTGGTTTCTTACATCCCGAACACAAAGGACTGGTGTCCGATTTAAATCTTGAATTAACCAACCGGGGGAATGTAAAAACCGACGAAAACTTTATGACATCCGGGAAGGGTATATTCTCGGCAGGCGATATGCATAGAGGACAATCTTTAATTGTATGGGCTATATCAGAAGGCCGGAAAGCAGCACATCATATAGATAAATATCTAATGGGGAAATCAAATCTACCTGTTTTATAAAAAAGGAGATTTAATTTATTAAATGTGCGGCATAGTAGGAGTAATAAGCGATAAAGAAGTTGTCGGCAATATATACGATTCACTACTTATAATACAACATAGAGGACAGGACGCAGCCGGCATTGTAACTTATTCAAATAAATTCAATATCAAAAAGGGAGAAGGTTTAGTAAAGGACGCCTTCCAGGAAAAAAATATTAATTTCCTGAAAGGCAATATAGGCATCGGCCACGTAAGATACCCAACACTCGGTGGAATGGGCATAGAAAACGCCCAACCCTTCATTTCCACCACACCATACGGGATAGCTTTTGCTTTTAACGGTAACATAATCAATTTCGATTCTCTCAAAGAACAATTAGAAAATGATAGCAGAAGAATAATCATCTCAACTTCGGACGCTGAACTTCTTTTAAACCTGCTTTCAGCGGAAATGGAAAAGAAACCAGCTTTTTCTCCCGATTTTCTTTTTGAAGCTGTTAAAGGACTTTTTGACAAGGTAAAGGGGAGTTATTCCGTAATCGCCCTGATTAAAGATAAAGGCATTCTTGCTTTTAGAGACCCTTATGGTATCAAACCCTTAATATTCGGACAAAAGGATAATAGTTTTTGTGTGGTTTCGGAAAGCGTTGTTCTCGATACTTTAGGATATAAAACCCTGCGTGATGTCTCACCGGGAGAAGCAGTATTTTTCAGTACAGAAGGTAAATTATACACAAAAAAAATTTCCGAAGAAAAACACTGTCCCTGCATTTTCGAATATGTATATTTCGCAAGACCGGATTCGACAATCGACGGCATATCCGTTTATGAAGCAAGATTGAACCTGGGCAAGAATCTCGCGAAAGAAATAAAGAAAAAGGGAATAGACATCGATATAGTTGTACCTGTACCTGACACATCAAGACCCGTTGCCATTTCACTGGCGGAAGAACTAAACTTAAAGTATAGAGAAGGGCTAATGAAGAACCGCTACATAGGAAGAACTTTTATAATGCCGCATCAGAGCAAAAGAGAAGAGCTAATAAAAATAAAACTCTCACCCGTAAAGGAAATTATAAAGGACAAAAAAGTACTTCTTGTAGACGATTCAATTGTGCGTGGAACAACATCAAAAAAGATAGTACAATTAATCAGAGATGCGGGAGCAAAAGAAGTTCATTTTGCATCTTCGAGTCCGCCCCTTAAATTTCCATGCTATTACGGAATCGACATGCAAACCAAGGGAGAATTCATTGCTTGCAAAAGAGCTTTAGGAGAAATAACAGAACTCATTGGGGTTGATTCTCTTGCCTATCAATCAATAAAGGGACTTATAGACGCTGTCTCAACCAGTAAGGTTAAAAATTTTTGTACTGCCTGTTTCACGGGCGAGTATCCGATTCAACCGGAAGAGGAAGAAATCGAGCGTATCGAAGCAAGCAGGGGATGTAAAAACATTCAAGAATAGTAACCACGAAACACACAACATAGTCATTAGTCACGAGTCACGCGTCATGAGTCAGAAGACAAAAATAAACAAAACCACAAAGGTCACAGAGTTCTTTATTTGTTTTACTAAATCCAAATTCCAGATACTAATTTTAGCCAGGATTAACTGTGAAGCAACTATTGTTATTGTTTTATCATCCAATCAATATAACCGCTTAGTCTTTTCCCTATTTTCAACCCAGGTATTTCATCAAAATCATTTCCTTCCCTACGATTTAATTCATTTTGCTGAATGTACAATGCCCACGGACGTATAGCAAACAAATTAAAAAAGCACTTAGACGATACTAATTTATTGCTATAATTGATCTCTCTTCCGTGAAGGATACTATTTCTATAAGGAAAAGTCAGCGGAGTATTTTTGTTTTTATAGCGAGATTCATTCATTTTTTTTGCTATTACATCTAATTTATTAATGATACCGGTAACTTGACTCTTTATCTTAAAAATGTCTAGTTTTTTACCTTGCGCATAGAAACTCTGACCTGCAACATCATACATCAACCCATCAATCTGTGATAAAATCACAGGAACTGAAGCGTGATATCTCTTCTCTTTATGGTCATTATAAGCTAATTCAATTAATTCCCTTCTCTCTTCAAATATCCAAATCGCTTTCATCCTTCTAATATTATCAAAGAAATAACTATCAGTTAATTGATCAGCCAAGTAAACTTCTGCTTTATCAATTCCATCTTCTTCGAAAACTTTAATCGCCTGTTCCATAACCGGTACCGGAAAATCATCTGTAGCAATCCAACCTTTATTTGCAAATATTTTATTAAATTTAGCAGGTAATTCCTTTAGGCATGAATATTCTTTAAGTATGGAATTATATTTATTTAGAATTTTTTGATCATCATCTGGAAGCAAGAAAGTTAACAAGTCTAATTCCGGTAAAATTTCTTCTATTTCATCAAAAATACTCATAATTCAATTCGGGGGTTTCGGAGATATTCCACTCTTTCGAATATTAATCTTTAAGCTCATTATAGTTATAATAATTATTTTACCATTATTGTCAAGCAATAATCCGCCACAAAGATATAAAGTTTTTCTTCCTAAATCCTAAATCCCAAACCCTATATCCTAAAAGAATTCAGCCTCTGAATTCTTTTATACTATATAACCGGCTACCGAGGCCTATGTCTTCAGCAGCCTTGAAAAATTCATCCATATCCAGATCAATATCAAACAGAGCTTTTACTTTGTCTTTTGTTGCAAGTTCTTTTCTTTTCCAATCTATTCCTTCCAGTGGTTCTGCCCTATTAACCAAATCGGCGGAAGCCGCATCGATGGAAACAATGTCTTTAGAAAACATAAACCCTATATCCCGGACAACGGGAGACCTAGTATAACCATAACAATCACAATGTGGAGTTATGTTCGTTAAAACACTCAAATAAACACATCTCCCTACCTTATTGATTATTGCTTTCGCGTAATGCAGAGTCTTTATTACACATTCTCGTGTTTTAGACCACTGGAATTCAATAGCGCCATACTTACAGGCTACAACACACATACCACAACCAATACAGGTATCCTTGTCTATATGAGCGACCTCACCAACAGTAATTGCGTTACTTGGACAGGTTGCCGCACATGCCCCGCACGCAGTACACTTGGAAGCTAAGACACTCGGCCTTATATCGGAGTGGAGAAACAATTTGCCCCTGCGGGAAGCCATCCCCATACCTATATTTTTGATTGCCCCACCGTAACCAAACAACTCGTGAAACTTGAAATGAGTTAAAACAAACAGAAAATCTATATCTTCGATTATTCTACCTAAATGAGCAGACTCCTCCTTATAGTCTTTAATTTCAATATCCGTTTCATCCATACCACGAATACCATCACCTACCATAAAAGGAGCACCTACAGCTTCGTATGTAAACCCGTTTTTATACGCATTCTCATGATGGTCAACTCCATTCCATCTTTTTCCCCGGTACAGGCTATTACAATCAAATAAAAAAGGCTTTGCCCCACGTTTTTTCAATTCATCAACTATAACTCTTACAATTTCAGGCTTGACATGGGACTTATTTCCCAACTCCCCTACATGAAGTTTTATCCCTGCATAGTCTCCTTTTTTAACATCATCAAGATATCCTTCTGTTTTAATAAGTTTTTTTATAACTTCAGGAGCAGGCTTATCCGAAAAAGGAGTAAAAATTACATCACTCATTTCTTTCGAAACAAGGGAATCCACATCGGAACTTCATTCATATATTTCCTATATTCTTCACCAAAATACGAGAGCAAAAGTTTTTCTTCGTAATGTGAAATATAATATAAAAAAACAATTGCACCAATCCATGCAACAGCTGCAGCCAGCGATATACTGAACATCAAGAATCCAAGATAAAGCAAAATCTCACTCAGATATATAGGATGGCGAACGATACCGAAGACACTTTTTCTTATTACATTGGGCTCCTTTCTCACCTCGCCAAACACAATGCTCATTCCCTTTCTAGCCAAATAGAATGATAGCAAAAGCAAAATTATTCCTAAAGGTATTCTAATTAGAAGTAAAAAGTGTCTATTCAAAAAAGTCGTATAATTAAAAAAGAATGTATCTGCTATCCACACACCTGCAAAAAGAAATGCAAACAAAAATTGTCCAAGATCACCGGTAGGATTTTCGCCAATTAGGTCTTCCCTTCCCTCATGTCTCCTTACATGTCTGTTTTTAGCTTTTTTTGTTATTTTTTCTTCCTGCATACTATTTTACCCCCTTAAGATTTTCGTGATTTTTCCTTTCAACAAAAAATATTATATAGCAAGCCCTTACCTACGTCAACCTGGTGAACAAATACATCATTAAGGGTATAGATATTAGAGAGAACAAAAAACTCGAAAGCAGAAATTGATTTACAATTGTGTGGTTGCCTCCGTTTCTATCCGTTACAAGTGGAATTGCGGTAACGGGAGGTGACGCACTCTCAATCATTAAAATTAAAGCAATATTGTAAGATGGCTTAATCAAAATTATTATTCCCAGCATAACAACAGGCATAATCAGATTTTTAAAAAGCAAAAATTTAATGATCTCTCCAACATATAATTCCCCTATCTTCTTAAAATCGATTAATATATTACCTCCAAGTATTATCATCAAAAGCGGAATACTCATTGCTCCCACCATTTCAAGTGCAGAAATTATAAAAGGTGGAATATATACATTAAACCCTGTAAGCTTTAGAATAACTGCCAAAACAGTAACAATAAAAACAGGATGAAAAATCTTCTTCCATTCTATTTTACTTTTCCTCGAAAAAAACAAAAAAGAAGTGCTAAAAAAGAAAGAAGCATAAAATATAATAAATAAAAACAAATCTAAAATATAATCCGAATTCCTGCCAAACATTCCTGCTATTATAGCAAGCGGGAAAAATATACCATTTTGATAAAAAAGAGATATTCCGAATTCTCTCTTGTTTGCCTTTTTGGAAAAAATAAACCCGATCAAAGTTACAATAAAAGCAATAACCGTGAAAAAACCCCACCACAATGGTAATTTCCACCAGTTCGTTTTTATGTGAGGATTAAAATTATTTATTATATTTGTAAATATAAGAGCAGGAAGAGCTATCTCGAGCGCAAGCGGCGAGAGAAGCGAGAAGAAATTCTTTTTTACCATCTTTCTTGTGATCATCCAGGCACCAATCACACCTATAAAGAGAAGCATTGCAACAGCCTGGAAAGCAGGAATCAATACATTCATATCAAAAACTATTTTTCATCTTCTACCGTAAATTTTAAAATTCCAATACCTTCGATACCGGATTCCACAACATCTCCCGCCTTCATGGGACCGACGCCTTCCGGTGTACCGGTTGCTATTATATCCAAAGGCTCAAGAGTCATAATATTGGAAAGATAGGAAATAAGGTCTTCAACCGAAAATATCATATTTTTTGTATTACTATTTTGCTTCGTTTCTTCGTTCAACTTTAACCATACATTTAAATTATGACAATCGACGGCTTTCACAGGTATAATTTCGGGACCTATGGGGGCAAATGTATTAAATCCCTTTGCGATATCCCAGGGCATACCTTCTTTCATTTCTCTCGCCTGAATATCTCTCGCAGTTACGTCATTAAAAACAGTAAAACCAAGAACATAATCAAGAGCGTTTTCTTTTGATACTTTCCAGCATTGTTTTTTTATGATTGCAGCCAGCTCAACCTCATAATCTACCTGTTTTGAGGCCTTGGGTATAATAACAACACCGTTATTACCAATTAAAGATGAAGGAGGTTTTAAGAAAATTTTCGGCTCACTGGGCATGGATAATTTAAGTTCATTTATATGTTTCACGTAATTCTTCGCGACCGCGAGAATCTTAGTGGGTTCTAAATCTATTAAATCGCGCTCGAATTTAAGTCTTACCAGAATTACCCCCTTTCTATCTCCGTCAACTATAAAACTTTTCTTTAATTATCTAAAGTTTAAAAAGGACATCAGACTTTAAACTATCATTAAAACGACGTATTTAGTTTCTGTTCTTTATTAAACCGTTCGATCGCAAGTTGAATAAGTCTATCGATCAATTCGGTATACGATATACCGCTTGCTTCCCATAGTTTGGGATACATGCTGATTTTTGTGAACCCCGGAATAGTATTTATTTCGTTTACCAATATTTCATTATCGTTACGCAGGAAAAAATCCACCCTCGCCATTCCCTGACAACATAGGACTTTAAAGACCTTAACCGCATATTCCTGTATCTTTTTTATGATTTCTTCGGGCAGTTTTGCCGGGATCTCTAAAGTCGCGGCGCCCTCATCTAAATATTTTGTTTCATAGGAATAAAATTCACTTTTTACTACTATTTCGCCGGGTAGTGACGCAATAGGTTCTTCGTTACCAAGTACTGAACATTCTATTTCTCTACCCGTTATGGATTCTTCGCATATTATTTTTTTATCGTATTCAAAAGCAATGTTTACAGCTTTTTTAAATCCTTCTTCTGAACTTGTTTTACTTATTCCGACCGATGAGCCTAAATTAGCGGGTTTTATAAAAATCGGTAACCCGATTGTTTCGGTCAATTTTTTAAAACTTGTATTTTTAATACTTATTTTATCAAAAGCTTCGAATTTAGGAGTCGGTATTTTTGCGTCTCGAATAAGCCTCTTTAAAATATCTTTATCCATACCCATTGCGGAACCGAGTACGTCAGCGCCAACGTATGGTATATTCGCCATTCTAAACAGACCTTGAATAGAACCATCTTCACCGTAAGGACCGTGTAAAATAGGGAATGCTACATCTATTTTACCTTTATTTTTATTACCGGTAATACTCATTAATTCATTTGAATTATTGGTAGCTACCAGAGCCACTTTTTCATTTGCTTTATTTATTTTCGCTAGTTTTGGATTGCTGCTCTCTAAAATAAATTTTGATTGTTCGTTAAGATACCAGGTTCCATCTTTATCTATCCCGATTGGCACGATTTCATATTTTTCTTTATCGATTGCGTCGATTACGTTTTTTGCGGAAATTATAGAGATTTCGTGTTCTGCTGATTTTCCACCAAAAATAATTGCGACTTTTATTTTCTCTTTCAAATTAAGAACCTCCGATTATTGGAATTTAAAAGTTTTGATTTAAAAGTCAAGCTCATTTTTAACCACGAAACACACAAAATACACTAAAACCTTATTGTTTTTCTATTTAACTATTTTTCTATTTAAACATTTAACCTGATTTGAAAAATCTACAAAGATAACAACGAACTACGACCCAGAAACTACGAACGAAAAATAAGTAACAACAAATAGCACGATTTGCACGAATAAAAAAGGGCAATATTATCAAATACTGCCCTTTAATTATTACTTTTCCAGTTTGTTAAAATACTTTTCTTATTCCACTGGCTCTGCTTCGGTAGTAGTATCTTCCACTGGAGCTTCCTCTGCAGTTGTATCACTTTCTTCTGTCATTATTTCTTCCACTGGAGCTTCTACCGGAGCTTTCTCTGCCTCAGAAGACTTCTTGCATCCGAAAAAACAAACCACTAACAAAATTACACAACCTAACAGCAAAAATCTTTTAAACATAAAACCTCCCTTTCTTCTAATGAATAATGATATGTTTATATTAATATTTGTCAATAGATTAAGATCGCCTTTCTTCTTTATCCAAACGTTGACACATGGCTCGAAACTCATACTTGTTGAATTTTTTCAACACTTAATTACTCTCCTCCCCATTCTTCGATTAACGGATGTGGATAGGTGTAAGGTGTATAGCCTGATTTTTCTAAATTATTATAAAAATCTCTGTCTTCCTGTATATGAACAACGCAATTGTTATGAACATAGACCTCGATATTACTTCCCTCATGTGTATTATTCCATTGATAAAAAGGATCCAGTTCCTGCGGCGGGTAGGGATTTTCATCTGTCCATAACCACTCATCAGTAGACCGTCCTATCTGGTCGCGTGCCGGATATCCTATCGAATCCTCATTGCCATCCCAGGGTGAAGTACCATCAGCTAATCCTCCGTCACCTAAATCCTCAAAAGTTCTTCGATTATCGACAATGATAGTGGGTCCCGAAGACCAATTTCCGGTTATAGTATTATTAAAAACAACGCCGGTTCCCCCACGCAGAAAAAAGGGCGCCCACATGTCTCTTTCTACCTGGTTAATGGTATTTCCATAAATCTCCCAACTTCGGGTAGCTCTATTATTTCCCTGAACTGAATGAGCTTCAATATAAGCATCATTTATAGTATTATACCGAAATACGTATCTACCGCCGTAATTTGCGTCCATTACGTTGCCAAATTGAGTAAAATTAAATACGCAGTCTTCAACAAAAACAGCGTTATTTGTTCCGAGTCCCAGAGGTTCAGCCCAGATACTATTAGCCATAAGGCTCGCATCACCACACACTATCACCCGGATATTATTAAATTGACAATGATCGACCAATCCAACAGGGCTTCCTTCATCCGATGAATACCCGCGAGCGTTAACCCCTTCAATGGTGTTATCGATATTATTATCGAATCTGCAATTATCGATACGCCAGTCTTTTCCTCTAACCGTAATACCGACTCCGTTATCGTTAGCAAGCCGAAATCCCATATTTGTAATACGTGATCCGGAGCTACCCATATTGATTAAGCTACCGGGTGCCGATGTATCGGATGAAATAACGGTAACTTCCTGTCCGCTGCCCGATAATGTTATTTTTTTATCATCGGTAATCTCAAGTCTAGAAGTCCAGGTACTACTGCCGCGTGGAATTCGTACAATATCACCGCTTTCAGCCGAATCGACAGCCGCCTGAACATCTTCAAAAGATGTACTTCTGGCTAAAATATCGTATTCCGGACCCGAAAACAATTTACATGATTGAAATACAATCATCAATATGCTAAGAATAAATATAACAGTTAATTTTCGTGAAAACATAATTCTATAATTTCTTCTAATTCCCCCTTTTCCATTAAAATTATAGGGATTATTAAAGATTAGTCAAGAGCGGTGCAGAGCACCGAGTACTAAGTCTCCAGTCATGAGTCTTTAGTTAAAAAAAGAAAAAAATAAAATCAGTAAAAATCCGTATTAATCCGTAGCTAATTCAGGGGTTGTGAGTTAGGCTTCTGTCTTCTGGTTCCCGGCTTTTGAATTCTTTGTTATAATTTTACATTTTGATATTTAATCTTTACATTCCAGTTTATTAAACCCCTTGACATGTCACTGTTTTTGTCTATATTACTGTCATGAATAATAACGATACAAAAACTAATTCAATAAATAAGAACATCCAAAAATTTCTCAGGAGGTCATTTTTTAGTCCTTCGGAAAGAATCGTTCGTTATTACGTTTATCCCTACATATTTTATTATTCCTGGTGGCACAAAAACAAAAATACATCCGAGTTCAAAGCCTGAAGTTAACGCTAATAACAGGGCAATTTTAGAAACTCGGAGAGTAAGAAAAATGTTTTTTTCTGTATTTAACTATTACACAAAACCAAATAAAAAAACCGCACTGAACCGCAGTGAAACGAAGAATATTGTCAAAAAAATGAAAATAAAAAAACCTCTGCGCTCTTTGCGTCTTTACGGTGAGAATTAGAAAAATGGAAAAATTAAAGATTGTAATTCCAAAGGGAAGAATTTACGATAATGTCGCAGATTTATTGATTTCTGCCGGTATATATTTTAAAACCGACGGTAGAAATTATCGTCCTCAGGTAAGCAATGAAAAAATAGATATAAAAATAATGAAACCTCAAAATATTCCGAAACTTGTGGAAATGGGAGCCCGCGATATTGGTTTTACAGGATATGATTGGATTTCGGAAGAAAAAGCCGACGTAATCGAGGTTATGGACCTTGGATTCGACCCGGTAAAAATAGTCAGCGCTATTCCCACGAAATATACTACGAGAGACCTGCAAAAAAGGAAAATTATCGTTGCGTCGGAATACGAAAATATATCCAGGGAATTTCTAAAAAAGAAAAAATACAAATTTGAATTCCTGCGCACTTATGGAGCAACGGAAGTTTTTCCGCCCGATGACGCAGATATGATTATAGACAATACTTCAACGGGAATAACACTCATCGAACACAATTTAAGAATAGTGGATACGGTTATGGAATCTTCAACAAGGTTTATTGCCAATAAAGGGGCAATAAAAAAGAAGAAAAAGGAGATAGATAAACTAAAAATGCTTTTTAAAGCGGTTCTGGATGCAAGAAAGAAAGTATTGCTGGAAATGAACGTTCCCGCAGACAAACTGCAGGAACTGGTTAAATTTTTACCATGTATGCGTTCTCCAACAGTCGCGCCTTTGTACAAAGAAGAAGGATACGCTGTTAAAATAGCGGTGGACAAATCGGAAGTCCTTGATTTAATCCCCAAATTGAAGAAATACGGGGCAAAAGACATACTGGAATATGAAATAAGTAAGGTGGTATTATGAAATATATAAGAAAATCGATTCAAAAACTCGAAGAATATACTGTTCCACAGGATAAATACGAAGTAAAACTGAATCAAAACGAATCTCCTTATGACGTGCCGAAAGACTTGAAAGAAGAGATTACAAAGCGAATCATGAATACGGATTGGAACAGATACCCTTCCAGAACTGCCATACCTCTTGTAGAAGCTATCTCAGAATATACGAATTTCCCAAAAGAAGGTATTGTAGCAGCAAACGCATCAAATGAAATACTGCAGGGAGTCTTCCAGGCCATCTGCGATGCGGGTGATAGATTGGTCGCTATTTCCCCCGGTTTTGCGATATATCCATATTTATCAAAAATTATGGATCTGAATTTGAAGGAAGTCCCGCTGCTCGAAGATTTCTCATTCGACGTCCCGGCGATAATAAAAGAAGGTAAAAACGCAAAAATGGTTGTTCTGGCTCTACCCAATAATCCGACGGGAACTACTATACCGATGGAGGAAATAGAAGAAATTACGCAGAATATAAACGGAATTTTTGTCATAGATGAAGCTTATTTTGAATTTTCCGGGAAAACAGCAATTTCCCTACTGGACAAATACGATAATATTATCATAATTAGAACATTATCAAAAGCTTTCGGACTCGCCGGGCTCCGTTTGGGGTATCTTCTAACCAACGCGGAAATAGCCAGCGCCGTCCAGAAAGCAAAGTTGCCTTTTTCGGTGGGAATATTAGGGCAAATTGCCGGAGAAATACTGTTGAAGAAAAACGAATATATAAAAGATGTGATCGAAAAAATTCTGAGTGAAAAAGAAAAAGTATTTTTCGAACTTAAGCAAATTCCTTCGATAGAACCCGTATCTTCTTATACAAACTTTATCCTTTTTAGAACACAGAAAGTGCCCGGAAAAGAATTATTCGAAGAAATGTATAGAAGAGGAGTTCTTTTGAGGTTCTTCAATACACCGAGATTAAAAGATACTTTACGGGTAACAATCGGAAAGCCCGAAGGGAATGAAATATTTCTTAAAACATTAAAAGAGGTACTAAAGGGATGAGAAAAGCTAAAATTGAAAGAAAAACAAAAGAAACGAATATAACAATCGACCTTAAAATAGAAGGCAGCGGCAAATACGATATCAAAAATCCGATTGGATTTTTGATACACGCTATTGAAAACTTCACCAAACACGGGCTTTTCGACATAAAGATGAAAGCAAAAGGAGATTTAGAGGTAGATCAGCACCACCTACTTGAGGACTGCGGTATTGTTTTGGGTCAGGCTTTCAAAAAAGCATTGGGAAATAAGAAAGGTATCAATAGAGCGGGATATTTCGTTTATCCTATGGATGAAGCTCTTGCAGTAGTAGCGGTTGATATCAGCGGACGCCCCTATCTTCAGTTCGACGTAAAATTGAAAAGAAGATTCTGCGGAGATTTAGATACCGACCTTTTGGAAGACTTTTTTCAGGGTTTTGCTACTGCACTTTCTGCAAATATTGTTGTAAGGATGCCATTCGGCAGAAACGACCACCACAAAATAGAAGCTATTTTTAAGGCTTTCGGTAAAGCCATGAAAATGGCATGCTCAAAAAATAAAAGAGCAGCTAAAAACATACCAAGTACAAAGGGAAAAATATAGAATGATAGCGATAATTGACTACGGAGCAGGGAATCTGCACTCGGTAAAAAAAGCTTTTAATCATTTAGAAAAAGACTCCTTAATCGCAAAAGAAGTAAAAGATTTGAACAGAGCCGACAAAATCGTTTTGCCCGGAGTTGGAGCATTCGGATCAGCTATAGAAAAACTAAAAGAGTCGGGTTTTTACGATGTTACATACAATTGGCTTTCTGAAAATAAACCTTTTCTTGGTATTTGTCTCGGTATGCAGATGCTTTTCGAAGAAAGTTTAGAATCCAAAAATATTAAAGGCTTCGGGATATTTAAAGGAAAATGCCCCCGATTTAAGAAAGGTAAAGTGCCTCAAATGGGCTGGAACCAGATAAACATAACGCGGGAGTCTCCCCTATTAAAAGGAATTAAGGATAAATCCTTTTTCTACTTCCTGCATGGTTATTATGTGGAAGTCGAAGACCCAGACATAATAAGGGGAACAACGGATTACTTTATTACTTATACTTCAATGATTGAAAAAGGGAATATCTTTGGAGTCCAGTTCCACCCGGAAAAAAGCGGTGAAATTGGTTTAAAAATGTTAAATAACTGGACGGAAGCATGTTAGCAACGAGAATTATTCCCTGCCTTGATGTAGATTTTGGCAGAGTTGTAAAAGGAATTAAATTCAAGGAACTGGATAATGTGGGCGACCCCGTTAAAATGGCTAAAGAATATAACGAACAGGGTGCTGATGAATTAACATTCCTCGATATAGGAGCATCTTACAAAAGCAGAGAAATACTGATAGAAGTGGTCGAAAAAGTTTCTGAAGAGGTTTTTATTCCTCTTACCGTCGGCGGAGGACTGCGCTCAAGTGAAGACTTGAGAAAAGCCTTAAATTCGGGAGCCGACAAAGTCGCTATATGTACCTCAGCCATAGAAAACCCTTCATTAATTACCGAAGGTGCAAATATTTTCGGCTCACAATGCATAGTTCTCTCAATAGACGCAAAAAGGCACAATGGGGCCTGGTATGCATACACTCACGGCGGCAGAAATAATTCCGGAATAGACGCAATTAAGTGGGCAAAAGAAGGAGAAAAGTTGGGTGCAGGAGAAATACTTCTCAACTCTATAGATAAAGACGGAACAAAGGAAGGATATGACCTTGAACTTACCGCAAAAATATCCGGAAGCGTAAACATTCCGGTAATCGCATCCGGTGGAGCAGGGAATCCACAGCAAATGGTCGATGCTGTTAAAGTCGGAAAAGCTGATGCTGTATTACTTGCATCTCTTCTCCACTACGGTGAATACACAATTAAAGATATAAAAAAATATCTCGAGAAAAAGGAGATCTGTGTACGATGATAATTGCATCAATTGATTTGATGAAAGGAAAAGCAGTCCAGCTAAAGCAGGGTAAAGAAAAAATGCTGGAAAATAATAAACCGTTAAAGCTTGCCAAAGAATTCAACAAATACGGTAAGACAGCGGTAATAGACCTGGATGCTGCAATGGGTAAGGGTGATAACCTCGAAACCATCAAGAAGATATTAAAAATAGCCGAATGTAGAGTCGGAGGAGGAATCCGCAGTGTCGATAAAGCAAAAGAGATGATTTCTCTTGGAGCAAGAAAGGTTATAATAGGCTCAAAAGCATTCGAAAATGATAAAATAAATAAAAATTTCTTGAAAACTTTAAAAAAAGAAATAGGTAAAGAAAGTATTATAATAGCTATCGATGCTTTAAATGAAGAAATTGTTACAAAAGGCTGGACTCATCCAACAGGCATTTCTCTTTACAGGGCAGCAGATACTTTAGAAAATTTCGCATCAGAATACTTATTTACTTGCGTAGAAAGGGAAGGCACCCTTAAAGGAATAAACTTTAAAACCGTAGAAAAACTTTTGGAAAAAACAGACAATAAGGTTACTGTTGCGGGAGGAGTAAGTAAAATTTCCGAGGTAAGAAAATTAGCACGATGGGGCTGTGATGTCCAGCTTGGAATGGCTCTTTATACCGGCAAAATATCTCTAATAGAAGGTTTTATAGAATCATTGAATTGGAAAAATGAATTAATTCCGACAATAACTAAAGGTGAAAAGGGGCAGGTTTTGATGCTTGCATACTCAAATAAAGAATCTCTTAAGAAGGCTTTCGAAACCGGAAATATGTGTTATTATTCAAGGTCAAGGAAAAAACTCTGGATGAAAGGCGAAACCTCAAAAAATACGCAAAAATTACTAAAAATAAGGCCAGATTGTGACCAGGATGCCTTACTTGCGACAGTTAAGCAAAAAGGTGTCGCCTGCCACCTCGGTAATTACTCCTGCTTTGGTGATAAGGAATTTAGTTTACAAGAATTGTACGATGTAGTTAAGAGTAGAATAAATAAGCCGGTTAAAGGTTCATACACTGCGACTTTGAATACAAAAAAACTAAAGAAAAAAATAATTGAAGAAGCAGAAGAAATAGTTGAAGCAAAAGAAAAAAATGAAATTATATGGGAAGCGGCAGACGTATTATACTTTTTAACCGTGCTGCTGGCAAAAAATGATATAAAACTAAATGATGTAATTGAAGAATTAAGGAGGCGAAGGAGATGAACATTAAAGAAGCAATCAATAAAGCCATCAATAAAGAGGACATAAACAAAGATGACGCGTATAAAGTTGCTCTTGATATTATGAGCGGAGAAACAACAGATGCTCAAATAGCTTCATTACTTACTGCTCTCAGGATGAAAGGCGAAACGGTAGATGAAATTACCGGATTCGTTAAAGCGATGCGAGATAAAGTCACGAAAATAAAAGCCCCGGAGGAATATCTTATCGATACTTGCGGAACAGGTGGTGACGGTGCCGGTACTTTTAATATTTCAACGATCAGCGCGTTTGTTGCGGCTGGAGCAGGCTGTAGGGTAGCAAAACATGGAAACCGCAGTGTTTCAAGCAATTGCGGTAGTGCCGATTTACTTAAACAACTCGGCGTAAACATAGAAAATCCGCCAGAAAAAGTCGAAAAATGTATTGAGGAAGCCGGAGTTGGATTCCTGTTCGCACCTCTTCTACATCCGGCAATGAAATATGCGATAGGACCTAGAAGAGAAATGGCTGTAAGGACTATATTTAATATTCTTGGACCTCTCACAAATCCCGCCAACGCAAAAAGACAGCTTTTGGGGGTTTATTCAAAAGAGCTGATTACTACTATTGCTAACGTACTTGCCAATCTTGATTCTATACATTGCATGATAGTTCACGGTGAAGATGGCCTTGATGAAATAACAACAACCGGAAAAACCTTCGTGAGCGAATTAAAAGACGGGAAAGTAACGGAATATACGATTTCACCTGAAGATTTTGGAATGATTAATAGAAACCCGGAAGACCTGAAAGGCGGGAACCCTGAAATTAATGCAAAAATAGCCTTAAATTTACTAGAAGGCGGAACTGGCGGAAAAAGAGAGATTGCAATACTCAATTCAGGGGCTGCTATATATGTTGCCGGAAAAGCCGAAAGCCTCTCGGATGGAATAGAAAAAGCAAGAGAGTCTATAGATTCCGGAGAAGCTTTAAAAACACTTAAAAAGCTTATTGAAATAGCAAAATGAAAGCAAAAACAATTCTAGATAAGATAGTAACTTTTAAGAGAGTAGAGATAGAAAAGAGGAAAAATTTTACCCCTCTTAATTCTTTTATTGATAAGATCCCCGAAGAAAGAAGAGACTTTAAATCCGCTTTAAAAAAGGGTGATATCTCCATTATAGCCGAAATAAAAAGACACTCTCCATCCAGAGGACTCCTGAGAGAAAATTTCGATCACAGAGAGATTGCAAAAGAATACGAAAAAAATGGAGCAAGCGCAATTTCAGTTCTAACCGACGCAAAATATTTTTGGGGAAGAAATGCTTACCTAACCGATGTAAAAAAGGAAGTAAATCTGCCAATATTAAGAAAAGAATTCATAATATATGAATATCAAATATATGAATCAGCTTATATTGGGTCTGATGCAATCCTTTTAATTGCGAAAATACTTGAATTTGGACAGTTAGAAAAATTTATCAATCTGGCACACCAACTAAAGATGAATTGTCTTGTAGAAATTGATTCGAAAAAAGAACTTCAAAAAGCTCTTGCGACCTCGGCCGAAATAATCGGCATTAACAATAGAAATTTAGAAACCTTCCAGACTTCTATTAACACTTCTACGGATTTAAAAAAATTCATTCCTGAAAAATATGTCACCGTAAGTGAAAGCGGCATTAGCAATAGAATACATATAAAGATTTTAGATGAAGCAGGTTTTGATTCGGTACTTATCGGTGAAACTCTTATTAAAGAACAAAATATCGGAAATAAACTAAAGGAACTTCTTGGAAAATGAATGAGATAGAAAAACTCAGAAAAGAAGTTAGAGAAGTAGATAAAGAAATCATCAAACTAATCGCCAAAAGACTTTCCATAACAAAAAAAATAGGCGGAAATAAGAAAAAGAAAGGAATACCTTTGAAAGATTGGAAAGTCGAAAAAGAAGTGATTAAGAATGCACTGGACGTGGCTTCACAAGAAAGGCTTCCTCACGAACTAATAAAAACAATTATGCAGAATATAATAACAGAATCAAAGATACAGCAGGAAATTCTACACTACTCTTCTTACAGCGGAGACAAAGAAGATATTCTTATTATAGGAGGTCTCGGAGAAATGGGTCTGTGGTTTGCTAATTTCTTTGCAAACCAGGGACATAATGTTTTTATTCACGACACTAAAGGTAAATCAGAACATTTTAAAAGCTTTGATAGTCTTGCTAGCGCAGTTAAGGAAGCTTCCTGTATTCTTCTCGCAATTCCTTTCGAAATTATGCCGGAAATTATTGAAAAAATTATTAAATTAGAATTCAAAGGAACGGTTTTTGATATCGCAAGTTTAAAAGACAACTCAAAAAGTGCCATTGAAAAAGCATTAAGTTGCGGTATTTCTTATACAAGTACACATCCTATGTTTGGGCCAAAGGTCAGCACGCTTTCTGATAGGATAATCTGTATTTGTGACTGCGGCAATAAAAAAGCAACCGAAAAGGTAAAAACATTCTTTAAAGATACAAGCGCAACAATAGTAGAAATTCCTTTAGAAGAACATGACAGGATAATTTCTTATGTTTTAGCTTTATCTCACATAATAAATATAATATTTATGAAAGCACTCATGGACGGTGAATACGATTATGCCGAGCTAAAAAAAGTAGCAAGTACGACTTTCGTCTCCCAGATGGGAACAACAAAAGAAGTTATAACAGAGAATTCCGACCTTTATTATGCGATACAAAAATTCAATCCTTTTAAGAATGATCTATACGATAGATTAGAACAAGCCTTAAAATATGTAATTGAATCGGTTTTAAAAGGAAATAAAGAAGACTTCATCAAAATAATGGAAGAAGGAAAAAAATGGATAGAGACTTCAGAACAAGACTGAAAATCTGCGGAGTAACAAACGAAGAAGACGCAATAATGATTTCAAATCTTGGAGCCGATGCTATTGGTTTTGTATTTGCAGAATCTAAAAGAAAAATTACTCCCGAAAAAGCAAAAGAAATAATTAAGATTTTGCCTCCTTTTATAACTACCGTGGGCATATTCATGAACATAGCTTTAAATGAAGTAAATAAAATCACCGAATATACTTTTATTGATGCAGTTCAACTTCACGGCAATGAAAACCCTGAGTATTGTGATAAAGTTAACAGAAAAGTAATAAAAGGAATCCCAGTAACTGAGAACGATACAAAAAAAACACTAATCGAAAAAATGCAAGACTACTCTGTATCTGCATTCATTCTGGACCCGGGAAAAGGGAGCGGGAAAACCTTCAACTGGGATATAGCGCGCGGAATCGATAAACCTCTCATAATTGCCGGCGGACTCACCCCGGATAACGTTAAGCAAGTCATAAGAGACCTACATCCTTACGGAGTAGATGTTTCTACAGGTGTTGAGAAAGATTATGGTAAGAAGGATAAAGAAAAGGTCAAAAGATTTATTGAGGAGGTTAAATCTTGCTAGTTACGGGTATAATTGGCTATCCATTAAAAGTAACCCTCTCTCCCACAATGCATAACGCGGCTTTCAAAGCATTGGATCTAGACGGTATATATGTAGCGCTCCCCGTAAAGGAAGAAAAACTAAAAGAAGCTGTTTATGGCATGTTAGCTCTTGGCTTTAGAGGATTCAATATTACAATTCCTTATAAGAAAAAAATAATGCAATATCTTGATGAGATTTCTACAGATGCGACTGCTATTGACGCAGTAAATACTGTCTTGATTGAGGAAAACAAACTTCAGGGTTTCAATACTGATACATACGGATTCGAAGAGTCTTTGAAAAAATACGAAATCGATCTCGCAGATAAAAAGGTTATGCTTATAGGGGCAGGCGGAGTTGCGTATGCCTGTTCATACATAATTAATAAGAAAAATCCGTCAAGATTTATAATAACAGATATAATCGAAGAAAAAGCAGAAAAACTTAGCGCGATTTATCAGGCTGATAAAATTTCTCCAGATAACGTAGAAAAGATAGCTTCGGAATCGGATGTTATCCTGAATGCGACGCCAGTCGATCTCCAGAATAAGATTCTTCCTCTGATGAAAGATACTTCCATTTACTATGATATAAATTATAAATTCCAGGTAAAAGAACAAAAGGGGGTTAAAGTGGTAAATGGCAGCTTAATGCTCATTTTACAGGGTGCCCGCGCTTTTACTATATGGACGGGACGGGATGCTCCCATCGATGTAATGAAAAAAGCAATAGGTTTTGAGATATGATTAGATTAATAACTTCAGGAGAATCGCACGGTAAAGCCGTATCCGTAATAATTGAAGGAATGCCGGCAGGATTACAAATCGATCCTAAATTTATTAATAATGAACTCTCCCGCAGACAGAAAGGTTACGGAAGAGGCGGGAGAATGAAAATTGAAAGCGATAAGGCGGAAATTTTATCCGGTATAAGATACGAAGAAACAATCGGTTCACCTGTATCTATTCAGATAAAAAATAAGGATTTTGAAAACTGGAAAGATATAATGAAAATAGACAAAGGCTCGTCGAACGAAAAAATTACTTCCCCGAGACCCGGTCATGCTGACCTCCCCGGTATATTTAAATATGGACGCACCGATATAAGAGATATTCTGGAAAGAGCTTCTGCAAGAGAAACAGCCGCACGGGTTGCCGCAGGAGCTGTTTTTAAACTCTTTCTGGCAGAATTCGGAATAAAAATTTACTCGCATACCATTTCTATCGGTAAAATCAGTATAAAGAAATCCGTAAAAACTTTTGATGAAATAGAAGACAGCCCCTTAAGGTGCACTGACCCCCGATGCGAAAAAGAAATGATTAAACTTATCGATGAAGCAAAGAAAAAAGGAGATTCATTAGGCGGCGTAAGTGAAATAACTGCCATTGGAGTGTGTCCGGGGATTGGTAGTCATGTACACTTTGACCGTCGTCTGACCTCTTCTATTGCAAGCGCAATGATGTCTATACCTACTGCTAAAGGAGTTGAAATCGGAGAAGGTATTAAAAACGCGAAGAAATTCGGGTCAAAAGTACAGGATGAAATATTCTACGCTCGAAAAAAAGGCTTCTATCGCTGCACCAACCGAGCGGGAGGAATTGAAGGTGGCATAAGTAACGGAGAAGATATAACGGTACGAATCTACTTAAAACCAATTCCTACTTTATCATCTCCTCTTAAGTCTGTAGATATAATGTCTAAAAAACAGACCTTAGCACAAAAGGAAAGAGCAGATGTTTGCGTTGTACCTGCTGCTGGCGTAATTGCTGAAAGCATGCTGGCATATGTATTAACCAATGCTTTTCTCGAAAAGTTTGGCGCAGATGCAATGAATGACATAAAAACAAATTACGCTTCCTACGTCGAAAGGATTGCACATGCCTGAAAATATAATTCTGATAGGTTATATGGGCTCAGGAAAAGACTCCGTTGGTAAGGAAATATCAAAAGAAACCAATTTGTCCTTTCTCTCTATGGATAATTATATAGTACTTAAAGAAAAAAGAACGATAAATGACATATTTGAGAAATCGGGTGAAAAATATTTTCGAAAAATAGAAAAGGAAACACTAAAACAAATAAAAAATATCAAAAATGCTGTTATTGCAACTGGCGGCGGTGTCGTAAAAGACAAGGAAAATAGAAAAATCTTATCTAAGATGGGGAAAGTTTTTTATTTGTATACCAATCTTACTGCAGTAAAAAATAGATTGGAAAAAGATAAAACGCGACCTTTAATAAAGAAAAAGAATAATATCATAAAAATATACAACGAGAGAATGAAAAAAGGCTTATACGAATTTGCCGATGAAAAAATAGATACCTCAGAAATTACACCCGGGCAAGTATCAGAAAATATACTTAAAAAGCTAAAAGTTAAACCAAAACCTAAGAAACAAGCTGTTGAAAAGCAAATAGTTAAAACGGAATCCAAAGCATATCCAATTTATATTGGGTATAACCTCTTAAAACAAAATAATTCAAAAATTAATTTAGAACTTAAATCCGACAAAGCGGCAATAATATCAAATCCATTGGTCGGTTCTTTATATATAAACGAATTAGAAAAAATACTAATAGAAAAAGGAGTTAAACCTACCCTTTGTATCATTCCCGACGGAGAAAAATATAAAACATTTGATACTATTAAAAAGATTTTCGATATTCTTTTAAAAGAGAAAATGGACAGATCGGCAAGTATAATAGCTCTGGGAGGAGGAGTCGTAGGAGACCTCGCTGGATTCGTTGCCTCAACATTAAAAAGAGGCATATCACTTATACACGTTCCAACTTCTTTGATAGCACAGGTAGATTCTTCAATTGGCGGTAAGACTGGATTTGATCACCCCCTTGGCAAAAATATGATAGGCACATTCTACCAGCCGGATATGATTTTAATCGACATAAAAAAACTATTAACCCTTCCGGAAAAAGAATTCAGAAATGGTCTCTCGGAAGTTATTAAGTATGGAATAGCAAACGATGCGACTCTATTTGATATGCTTGAGAAAAAACAAAAAGAAATACTAAGTCGAGATATTGAATTGTTAGAAGAAATAGTTACAAGATGTGTAAAAATAAAGAAAGGAGTTGTCGAAAAGGACGAAAAAGAAGAAAAAGGAATTAGAGAAGTGCTAAACTATGGACATACGATCGGACACATCATCGAAGCACTCAGCGGATATTCTAGATACTCTCACGGTGAAGCTGTGGCAATGGGAATGGTAAAAGAGGCAGAGTTAGCAGTGAAAGAAAAGCTACTTAGTAAGAAGGACTTTTCAAAAATAAAAAAACTAATCGAAGAATATGAACTACCAACCGCAATACCTAAGAATATGAACTCCAATAAGATGAGAAAGTATGTGGCCCAAGATAAAAAAGTAAGAAAAGGAAAAATCAGACTACCTGTTCCTACAGGAATAGGAAAAATTATAACGAGGGAGGTAGAATGCAAAAAATTCTTGTGATTCACGGACCAAATCTTAACCTTCTGGGAAAAAGAAAACCTGAAGTTTACGGTAATATGAACCTTGAAAAAATAAACGAAGAGATAAAAAAATTCGCAGAAAAAAACAACCTAGACGTCGAAATAATACAGTCGAATGAAGAAGGAGAAATAGTAGAAGCAATTCAGAAAGCGCAAAACTATTCGGCAATCGTGATAAATCCTGGCGGGTATACTCACACCTCCGTTGCAATTAGAGATGCAATCGAAGCCGTGGAAACTCCTACTGTCGAAGTTCACTTAAGTAACATATACGCACGCGAAGATTTTAGGCATATAAGTATGAGCGCACCTGTATGCAAAGGACAGATCAGTGGTCTTGGATGGTTTGGCTATATACTGGCGTTAGAATACCTGATACGGAAGAGTAGTTAATGGTAAAGGATAATCTGAAAATGTTAATGAGACAGAACTACCGAAATGTAAAAATTAAATATAAAAATGGAAAATTACAAAGCAGAGTTTAAAATGGAGAAAAACAAAAAACAACAAATGAGACAAATAATGTCACCCTTTTTTCGTTTCATTTGCTTGGGTATAATTTTGCATTTATATTTGTCATTTTGCTTTTTAATTTTTGATATTTTATTTACTCAAGAAAAGAAACCAAATGCGATATGCTATCGCATATAATGAGGGGCTAAAAAATGCATAAAGACAAGATAAGCTATAACTTACCCGATGAAAAAGGTTACTTTGGAAGATTCGGAGGCAGATTTGTCCCCGAAGTATTGATGGACGCAATTTACGAATTAGAAAAATCATATCTATCACTTAAAGAAGATAAAAATTTCAAGGAGGAATTAAACTTCTTACTCAAAGAGTATGCAGGAAGACCCTCTCTTTTATATTTCGCAGAAAGACTTACTGATAAAATAGGAGGAGCTAAAATATATTTAAAAAGAGAAGATATGATGCATACAGGAGCTCATAAAATAAACAATACTCTTGGACAGGTCCTTCTTGCAAAAAAAATGGGAAAACAAAGAATAATTGCCGAAACCGGAGCAGGGCAACATGGAGTAGCCACAGCCACAGCCTGTGCTCTTTTAGACCTCGAATGTCATGTTTACATGGGAACGGAAGATACAAAAAGACAAAAAATGAACCTTTTTAGAATGGAACTTCTCGGCACGGAAGTAATACCGGTAGATTCCGGTTCAAAAACTCTCAAAGATGCAATCAACGCTGCTATAAGAGATTGGGTTACCAACGTAGAAACCACTCACTATTGCATCGGTTCAGTCGTGGGACCACATCCCTATCCTATGATGATTAGAGATTTTCAATCGGTTATAGGAGAAGAAACTAAAAAGCAAATTTTAGAAAAAGAATACAGGTTACCGGATGTCATTACAGCTTGTGTAGGAGGCGGAAGCAATGCTATAGGCATTTTTTATCCTTTCATAGAAGAAGACAATATTAAAATGGTCGGTGTGGAAGCAGGAGGTTTGGGGCTCGATACAAAAAAACACGCCGCAAGCTTGTGTAAAGGAGGAATCGGAACTCTTCACGGAGCAATGAGTTATCTTCTTCAGGATAAAGACGGACAAATCACGGAAACCCATTCGATTGCTCCGGGACTTGACTATCCCGGAGTAGGACCGGAACATTCTTACCTTAAAGACAAAGGTGTTATTGAATTCACCGCAATCACAGATGAAGAAGCTCTAAACGCTTTCAACATACTCTCACAAACAGAAGGAATAATACCGGCATTGGAAAGCGCACACGCTGTTGCATACGCAATAAAGATTGCCAAAGATATGTCACGAGAATCTATAATTATTGTTAACCTTTCCGGGCGCGGAGATAAGGATTTGGAAATTGTGGAGGGAGTTTTATGCGACACCCCATAAGCGTGTCAGAGAAATTCAAAGAATTAAAAGCGAAAAACGAAACGGCTCTCATTCTTTATCTAACAGGAGGTTTTCCGAATCTCTCGGAATCTATGAAAATTATTAAAACGCTCGCGGAAAGCGGAGCCGATATCATTGAAATTGGAATACCTTTTTCAGATCCTATAGCAGATGGACCAACAATACAAGAATCTTCGCATATTTCACTCGTAAAAGGAACCACGTTAAAAAGAATTATCAGCAATCTCAAAAAACTCGAGATAGAAATTCCTCTTGTTTTCATGAGTTATTTGAATCCACTGCTCGCTTACGGTAAAGAAAAAGTTTTATATGACATGAACAAAAACGGAGTAAGCGGACTCATTATACCCGATTTGCCCGTAGAAGAAGCATCTGAATGGATCTCACTGGCCAAAGATTACAAAATAGAACTAATTTTTCTGGTTACCCCTACTTCGCCTCCAAAAAGGAGAAAAAAAATTATTCAAGAATCACGAGGATTTGTCTACTGTGTTTCAGTCGTTGGAACTACAGGCATAAGAAATAAAATGCCTTCGTATCTTAACAAATTTTTAAAGGATATAAAGAAAAATTCAGAGACGCCAATAGCACTTGGATTCGGAATTTCTACACCAAAACAGATTGAATCTCTTAGAGACAAAGTTGACGGAGTCATTATAGGAAGCCGTATAATAGAAGCTATAAAAAATGAAGAAAATCTTAAAGAACTCGTAGAAAAATTTAAAGAAGCTACAAAAAGATAAAAAATGATAGATAACCACAAAGAAAAAGACACCACAGAGAGCACAGAGAATTTAATTGTGTTAAAAAAAGAAAAAAGCACGGAGAACACAGAGAAAAACAAAAACCTCTGTGTACTCTGTGGTTAAAAAATTTGGGATGGGCTCTGTGGGCTCTGTGTTTTAGAGAATAGTGGAGGAAAAATGATAATAACTATGTCTTCAGGCGCAACAAAGAAAGAGATTACCAGAGTTAAGGAAAAAATAAAAGAACTTGGATACGAAGCTAAGACTTTTAAAGGAGTAAAGAAAACTGTTATTCATGTAATAGGCGCAACCGACAGAGAAAGAATAATTCAATCAATAGAACAACTTCCTGGTGTAGAGCGGCTCACACCTATCTTGAGTCCATTCAAAATGGGCAGCAGAGAATTCCATCCGGAAGATACGATTGTAGCGATAAACGGTAAGACAATAGGAGGCGAGGAGATAGTGGTAATGGCAGGGCCATGTTCTGTCGAATCCGAAAAAGTAGTACTGCAGGTTGCAAAAGAAGTTAAAAAAGCAGGAGCAAAAATACTCCGCGGAGGAGCCTTCAAACCCAGAAGTTCGCCTTATAGTTTCCAGGGCTTAGGAGAAAAAGGATTGAAAATACTTGCGGAAGCTCGTGAAGAAACAGGCCTCTCCATAATAACAGAAGTAGTCTCGGAAGTTGATGTACCTCTTGTGGCAAAATATGCAGATATTCTGCAGATAGGCGCAAGGAATATGCAAAATTACCAGCTACTAAAGACCGTCGGAAGGTTTAATAAACCCGTATTATTGAAAAGAGGAATATCAGCTACCATCGAAGAATGGCTTATGTCTGCCGAATATATACAATCCGAAGGAAACCACGATGTAATACTATGCGAAAGAGGTATCAGAACATTCGAAACTTACACCAGATATACTCTCGACATAAGTACAGTACCGGTAATAAAAGAACTGAGCCACTTACCTATCATCGTAGATCCCAGTCATCCCGCAGGCAACAGTAAATACGTTCCATCACTCGCAAGAGCTGCAATAGCAGCAGGGGCTGATGGTTTACTGATAGAAGTTCACACTCAACCCTCTCAAGCTTTATCTGACGGAAAACAATCTATTACACCTCATACCTTTCAAACTTTAATGGATGATATAAAAAACATAGCAAAAGTAGTGGGTAGGAAAATATGAAACAAATAATATACCAGGGAGAACCAGGCTGTAACAGTGAGGTCGCATCAAATAAATTTTTCCCAAAAAACGTAAAGAGAACAGGAGTAAGAACCTTTAAAGATATATTCGAAACGGTAAAAAACAAAAAGGAAGCATACGGCGTAGTTCCGGTAGAGAATTCGCTTACCGGTAGCATACACCAGAATTACGATCTTCTGCTCAAATATGACGTCTGGGTAATAGGAGCAGTAAACCTTCGAATAGAACATAATCTTCTAGCTCCTGCTGCTGCAAATTTGAAATCGATTAAAGAAGTCTGGTCTCACCCGGAGGCACTCGCGCAGTGCAGAGACTTTCTTTCCACCCATCCGGAATATAAAGTTGTATCCGTTTACGACACAGCAGGCGCTGCAAAACTCGTAAAAGAACAAAAAATCAAGAATGTGGCAATCATTGCAGGACCTCAGGTCGCAAAACTATACGGTTTCAAAAAACTAAAAGAGAATATTGAATCACATCCCGATAATTTTACCAGGTTTCTTATTATATCAAAAGAAAGGAAAATATACACGGGAGAAAATGCAAGAACAATGTTCGTTTTCGGCGTAAAAAACGAGCCCGGCATACTCTTCAGATGCCTGAGTATTTTTGCTTTGCGAAACATAGATTTAACTAAATTGGAATCAAGAGCAGTACTGGGAAAACCATATGAATATCTTTTTTATATTGATTTTAAAGGGAGCATGGAAGACGAAAATTGTAACCACGCAGTCGAAACTTTAAAAGAAGTAGTAACATACTTTAAACTTCTGGGCAGTTACGTGATAAAGGATAAGAAGTGAAACTGATTTTATCAAAAGCATCTAAAATAAGGGGCGAGATAAAAGTTGGTGGAGATAAGTCCATCACACACAGAGGCTTGATAGTTGGTTCGATTGCTGAAGGAATAACCATTTTAAAGGATTATTCGACATGCGATGATTGTATGGCAACTCTGGAAATTATGAAAAAACTCGGGGTAAACATTCTAAAAAATAAATCAACTATCAGAATTGAAGGAAAGGGCTTACGCGGACTCAAAGAACCAAGCGATATATTAGACTGTAAAAATTCAGGCACTTCTATGAGATTATTATCAGGTTTACTTGCCGGACAAAATTTCTTTTCAGTACTAACTGGCGACAATTCTCTTTTAAAACGCCCCATGAAAAGGATCATAGAACCTCTAACCTTAATGGGAGCAAAAATATCCGGCAGAGAGAACGACCAATTCGCACCGCTTACGATAAAAGGGGGAAACCTAAAAGCAATAGATTATAAGTCAAAGATAGCCAGTGCCCAGGTAAAATCCTCAATACTGCTCGCTTCTCTCTATGCCGAAGGAAATTCTTCTGTTACGGAACCCACTCAAAGCCGAGATCATACAGAAAAGATATTAAACTTATTCGGAGCAAAAATAGAATCTTCCGAAAATAAAATAACTCTAAAAGAAAAAAATAAATTAATTGCAAAGGATTTATCTATACCCGGAGATATTTCGTCGGCAGCTTTTTTTCTCGTTCTTGCCAGTATAATTAAAGGTTCAAAGTTACTAATTAAGAATGTAGGAATAAATCCCACAAGAACCGGCATACTTGATGTGTTAAAAAACATGGGAGCCGATATCTCTGTTAAAAATGAGCGAAATAAAAATTACGAACCAGTAGCAGACTTATTTATTAAAGGAAGTAAACTAAAAAGCATAAAGATATTCGGGAAAATAATACCCAAAGTAATAGATGAACTTCCCATATTAGCTGTAGCCGCAACTCAAGCAGAAGGAGTTACCGAAATCAAGGACGCACAGGAACTGCGAGTAAAAGAAACTGATAGAATTTACGCGATAGCTGCGGGGCTTAAAAAAATGGGTGCGAAAGTAGTGGAAAAACCTGATGGACTCATAATAGAGGGGCCTACTGCACTAAAAGGAAATATTTGCGAAAGTTTCGATGATCACAGAATCGGAATGGCTCTAGCAATAGCGGGAGTTTTAGCAGAAGGAAAAATGCAACTACTGGAGTCCGAATGCATCAATGTCTCTTTTCCCGGATTTACCGAAATACTCAGGAGGACATGTGGAGCAGATCACGTCTACGAAACAAATTAAATTCATACATAAAAAAATTAAAGCAAAGTCCTCTCCCGAAGCTCTATTTGAGAAAGCCTACAAGGAAGAACCCTTTAGCTTTATTTTAGAATCTATGATACACATTAAAAAAAGAGGAAGGTATTCATTTTTAGGAGGAAGACCCTTTATTATACTAAAAAATACAGGAGAAAGTATAGATATTGAAATTTTTGGAAAAAAATACAAAGAAAAAGGGAATCCGTTCATTAAGCTCCGAGAACTTATATCTTTAGTGGATAGCTACCCCTATATACCTGGTTTTTCCGGAGGAGCGGTCGGCTATCTTTCTTATGATGCAGTCAGATTTTTCGAAGAAATCCCAGATAATAATCCGGATGAGATTAAAACACCGGATACCTATTTTATGTTTCCCTCGGAAATAATACTTTTTGATCACAAGGACGATACTGTGGATATAATTATATACAATGATAACGGAGAAACGAAAAGGATTGAAGAGCTTACAAAAATAATAAAAAATTCCGAAGAAGTTGATTATAAATTATCCGAAGGAAAGGAAGTTGAATTTACCGGCAACTTTACAAAAGAAGAATATTGCAGCGCCGTAGAAAAAGCCAAAGAGTATATCTATGCAGGAGATATATTCCAGGTTGTTCCTTCTCAACGATTTAAAGGACAAACAAAAAAAGAACCAATCAATATATACAAGGCACTCCGACTTACAAATCCTTCTCCGTATATGTATTATCTTAGATTCAATGATTTGTATATTTTGGGGTCATCACCCGAAACATTGATTAAGCTTGAAGCAGGCGGACTCGTAACAAGTAATCCAATCGCAGGAACAAGAAGAAGAGGAAAAGACGAAGAAGAGGATAATAAATTCGCAAAAGAACTCCTGAGTGACGAAAAAGAACTTGCAGAACATGTTATGCTTGTTGATCTTGCGCGAAACGATATTGGGAGAGTTTGCGAATACGGCAGCATAAGAGTATCAGATTTTATGCGAATCGAAAAATACGCAAAAGTTATGCATAACATATCAGTTGTTAACGGAAATTTACTTGAAAACAAAGATGCATTTGATCTTCTCCGTGCCACCTTTCCCGCAGGAACCGTTTCAGGAGCACCAAAAATAAGAGCAATGGAAATAATCGATGAATTAGAACCTGTTAGAAGGGGAATCTATGCGGGAGCCTTAGGTTACTTCGGATTCGCGGGCATCATGGATCTCTGCATAGCTATAAGAACAATCGTAATATATAAAGATATAATTTACTTTCAGGCAGGAGGAGGAGTTGTTGCCGACTCAGTGCCCGAACTTGAATACAAGGAAACAATAAACAAAATGAGTGCTCTAAAAAAAGCAATAGAGATGTCACAATGATTTTACTGATCGACAACTACGATTCTTTCGTTTATAATCTTGCTCAATTTTTAGGAGAACTCGGAGCAGAAATACAGGTAAGACGAAACGATAAAACTTCAATCGAAGAAATCGACCACTTGGCACCGACAACAATAATAATTTCACCAGGTCCCGGTACGCCAAAAGACTCAGGTATAAGCCCGGAAGTCTTACTTCATTTTAAGAATGATATTCCAATGATGGGTGTTTGCCTCGGCCACCAGACAATAGGAGAAGTTTTTGGAGGTAAAGTTATAAGGGCGGATAAAATCTTACATGGTAAAACTTCCAAAATATACCATGATGGTAAAACAATATTCGAAAATATAGAAAATCCTTTCACCGCGACGCGTTATCACTCTTTAATAGTAGAAAGGGAGACTTTACCGGATTGCTTTACACTGTCGGCATGGACAGAAGATAAAACCGTAATGGCAATAAGACACAAAGAATACAATATCGAAGGAGTTCAGTTTCATCCGGAATCCGTCTTAACGGAAATTGGAATGGAAATCTTAAAAAACTTTATTAAAGGAAGGGAAATAGATTGAAGGTTATAAAGTATAATGAAATTAAAGAAGATTTCTTCAAATATAAAGAAATAGAAGAAATGAAAAGTGTAAGAAAAACAATAGATGATGTTCGAAAAAATGGAGATAAAGCGCTCAAGAAATACACTAAACAATTCGATAATGTCAAACTGGAACAAATCAAAATAAGTGGTATAGAGATAGAAAACGCATATAAGAAAGCTTCAAAAGACGAAATAGAAACTATAGAAAAAGCCTCGGAAAATATAAAAGAATTTTCAAAAAGACAAAAAGAACAATTTCATAATTTTGAATTTGAAATTAAAAAAGGAGTATTTACAGGACAAACAATTAATCCTATTAATAGAGTAGGGATTTATGTTCCGGGAGGTAACTTTCCACTGGTATCAACATTCCTTATGTGCGCGATACCCGCACAGGTAGCAGGCGTATCCGAAATAGCTGTCGCATCTCCCCCAACATACGAGGATAGCATAAACCCATTAATTCTCTGCGTTGCCTATTTATTAAAGATTACCGAAATTTACAAATTGGGAGGCGCACAGGCAATAGCCGCCCTGGCTTACGGAACAGAAACAGTAAAAAAAGTTGATAAAATAGTCGGGCCGGGAAACAAGTACGTACAATTTGCAAAAAAGGAAGTTTTTGGTAATACAGGCATTGATTTTATAGCAGGACAGACAGAAATCATGATAATAGCGGATGAAACCGCAGAAGCAAAAATAGTAGCCTCGGACCTTCTTTCGCAGGCGGAACACGATATAGATGCAGTACCTATCCTGGCGACGACTTCCGAACGACTCGCCAAATTAGTCTTAAATGAACTTAAAGTACAACTTGAAGCGTTAAAAACTAAGTCTATAGCGCAGCTATCACTTGATAATCAAGGTTCGATCATCCTATTGAACGATATTAAAGATGGAATCGACCTTGCGAACAAAAGAGGGCCTGAACATCTGGAACTGCAAATTCGAGACCCGGAAAAATACGCAAAAGAACTTTACAATTACGGTTCTCTTTTCATAGGAAAATACTCGGCAGAAGCTCTTGGAGATTACTCATCCGGATTGAATCATACGCTTCCAACAAACACAACATCAAGATATACCGGCGGACTCAGTGTTAAAGATTTCTTCAAACTTCAAACCACATTAAAGGTAACAAAAGAAGGTTTGGAGGAAATAGGAGGAATTGCGGAAAAACTTGCTGAAATAGAGGGTATGTGCGCGCACGGTAAATCAATCCGAATGCGATACAAGAGCGGCTAGGCCGCTAAAATTTAAAAATTAAATATCAAAACGGAAAATTACAAATCAAAGTTCAAAAATGAATTAAAAAAACAAAAGATGCCACAAATAGCTCAAATCTTTTTTTTATTTTTTTGTTAGGAGAAGGATTAATTTTGCATTTTTATTTGTCATTTTGATTTTTGCTTTTTGATATTTAAATTGATTATGGGGGGAAAATGGACTGTATACAGGATAAAAACTTAGAAAATTGTAATTGTACTTACGAACCCTGTTCCAGAAAAGGAAGGTGTTGTTTGTGCATTCAATATCACTTAAGAATGAGGGAACTTCCGGCATGTGTTTTTCCTGATAATGTTGAAAGGACTTTCAACAGATCCTTTGAAAAATTCGCGGAACTGGTAAGAGAAGGAAAAATATAGGAGGTTTAATGACCAAAAAATTTGCTGCCTTAATTTTCATCGCTTTGTTGTTAACTCAGCTGAACTGTGCTCCCAGGGGATTTTCTAAACAAATCGAAAATAGCATAGAAGAGCAAAAATTAACTTCAACTGAACTTAAAGAGCTTATAGATAAGAAGGATAAGGGGTTTGTCCTAATAGATGTACGAAGCGAAAGCGAATACAATTCCGGATATATACCAACAGCAATAAATATCCCTTATACAAAAATTCAGGAACGCTCGGAAGAAATCCCAAAAGACAAATTAATAATTGTTTACTGTAAAGTCGGCGTACGAGCAGAAACCGCAAAGAAAAAACTGATAGCATTGGGCTATGAAAATGTAATAAACTTCGGCGGAACCAATTCCTGGGAATACGAACTGGTGAAATAAAACCGCTTACCGCTCACGGCAAACCGCAGAAAAAAGAAATAGAAAAATTTGTGTTATTTGTGTGATTCTATCTGAATATAAATAAAATATTAAAAAGTAAAAAGCAAAATGACAAATAAAAATGCAAAATTGTCCCCTCCCTAAAAAAACATTTGTGCTATTCGTGTGATTCGTTGTTCCTCTTTTCGGGGTAGTGAAGGGATTCTGTATTCTGACTCCTGGCTTCTGAATTCTATACTACTCATTTCGCATCAAAACGAAAATATATTCTTCCCTCAGTTGGAGAAACACCTTTGGGTACGGCATATTCTAAACTAAATCTTTTAATACTTAAACCAAATCCGTAAGAATATTGCCATTCGTCCAGGAAGAAATTGGCGTCCACAAAAGGATAGGCGGTTAGAACACCAAAACCTCTTCTTAGCTCAAGACCAACAACCCCACCTTCTTTAACAACCATACCCGGATATCCTCTGAATGATTTATAGAAAGACAAATTACTTTCCTTAAAGGAAAGTTTAAAATATTCGAGTTTAAGAACTAGTGCGAAAAAATATATATTGGCTGTAGTTTCCAGATCCCATCCTTTACCTTTGCGAAATCTTTCTTTATAAAAAAGATCAAATGGCTTTGAATTATACGAAAACCCAGCGTCCAAAAAAGGGTAAGTTTCACTTATATTTTGACCCGAAATAATCTCGAAACCTAACTGTAACAAAAACGAAGCATCATGATAAAAATATTCAAGTCCGGAAGAAAAAGATACTAAATTATAATTATCTTTAATATATTTATGATTTAAAGAAAAATCTAAATTTGTAGGCAAAGACAGTATATCAGGCTCTGTATATTCAAATAATTCACCTTGGTATTCTTCTCTGTCCTTTTCCAACTCGATTTTAAGGTTCCTGCCTCTACCAAAAAGATTTGAATTACTAAAAGCAATTAGGCCACTGAACCCACCGTTATTTGAATACGAAATTGCTCCTTTAAAATCGCCTCCTGTTAGTTCCTTTAAATAAATAATTACATTAACCAAACCTTTATCAAGCGTTGGCACCACTGCAAATGAGTCAATATCAATATAATCTAATTTTTCTAATCTTGAAATAGCTTCTTTTATTTCTTTCTCATTAAAAATATCATTCTTATTGATTGAAATCTTTCTTTGAAAGAATTCAGGATTTGTATAAGAAAGACCTTCTATAAAAACATTACTTATCCTTTGTAAATAACCGGGTTCAATTAGAAATTTCCAGCTAATGTAAAAAGAATCAAGCGAAAACTGCACAGGTTTAACCTTTACAAAAGGGAAACCTTTATTCAAATAGAAATTTATAATTCTTTCGATATATTCCTTAAACAACCCTTCACTGAATTTCGTTCCTCTTTTCGGCAATAAACTTCTGATTACTTTCTCTGAAAGAACCATATTTCCTTCAAGCGTAACCTCGCCAACTTTAAAAGTATTACTAACAAAAAAAGAAGACCCGGAGCTTTCTCCGGGTAGGAAGAAAACAAAAAGAGTCAAAATCATCAAAATTTACTTCGAATCAAAAAAAACCGTATCAACAAAAGAAAAACTAAAGTACAAGGTCTTAAAATGAAATATCAATAAGGAATCTACATATCCAAACTTCAAAACTCTATAACCATCCCATTCATCAACATATATTTTTACGCTATCCGGCCTTAAAGGTATATCTCGATCTTCAGCCATTTTTAGTAACATATTGGGAACCTGCTCGTAGGTAACATCAGAAGTAGGACTAAAAAGCCTTTCCGCTTCACTTTCGATACTGGAATAATCTAAATGGATTTTAGTCCAGTTTACGCCTACATAAATAGCGTAACCTAAAACAAATAGAATAAAAAGCCATAGGAAAAATTTACCCATAAAATTTCCCTCTTGTGAAAATTAAAACTTCAAGAAAACTACCATCTTACTTTTTTAGCCTCTTCTATACCTTTTTGCGCATTTCGTATGCCTTTTTGGGCAAACTCTATCCATTTGGGATCACTTGTCTTCGATATTGTCTTCCTCCAGATTCTTATAGCTTCTTCAAAGCTCTCTATTGATGGATTCCATTTCTTTTCCTGCATATAATTTAATCCCAAACGATAATAATAATCACCGTGAAGAGCAAATAGAATATAATCGTTTGGATCGATAGAGAAACCTTTATTTATGTATTTTTTAACGCCCGAAAGATTCTTTCTGGTAAGCTCAAGATTAATTAACTGATAGTACACACTTAAATTACCGGGCTCCAATTTTAAAGCTTCTTTATAGTAACTTTCAGCTTTCTGATACTGCCTCATTTTCAAATAAGCATTACCAATTTGTATTCTGCTGGAAACATGCTTGGGAATTATTTTAATTATGGATTTGTATTCTTCAATAGCTTTCCCGTATTGCCCAAGCTCGCTGTAACTTTCGGCGAGTTTTTTAATTATTTCGATATCATCACTAAAAGCTTCTTTAGCCTTACTTAAAAACTTAATTGCTTCCTGGTAACGCTCACGTTCAAAATAAGCCTTTCCCAACCTAAAAGCCACTCCCCTATCATCAGGATTAAGCTGATAAGCTTTTTTGTAATTTTCTAAAGCTTCGTCGTATCTGCCCTCCGACTCAAGAAAATACGCATATAAGTCATAACTATTAGCATCTTTAGGATACTCTTTTATAATATCCGTAAAAATTTTCTCTGCCTTTTCTGGTTCTCCCATCATCGCATAAAGCGAAGCGATAGCTTTTGCCATCTTTCGATTGCTTTCCGGATCGGAAAAACACCTAACGCCTTTTTTACAGATCACAAGCGCTTTATTCGTATCTCCAACTATAAGATAAACCTGTCTCAGCGCAAGATAAGCATCAACATAGGAGGAATCAGTTTTAATAGCCTTTTGAAGAAGAGAAATTGCTTCTTGATAGTTTTGTTGTTTCATATACTCAAAAGCAAAACTATAATATCTCTCCGCCTCAGAAACCTCTTGTGTTTGAGTGTTTTCTTTTTCTTCTTTTTTATCTGAAGCAGACGCACAGCTTGCCAAAACAATTAAAAAGAAAAGAAAAAAAATCCTTGTAATTTTCACCTTTTAATCCTCCTTTCCTGTAAATTTCGGTCTTGTCGCAAGAATTGTATTTTCAACATCCTTTGCCTTAACCCAGACGAAATAAGTTGAACCTTCGTCATTAGTTTCATAAAAAGGACCTCCTCTTTCACTGAAAGATTCTTTGACAAGCTCCTTATAATCATTAACAAAACCAACTTCCATAACCAACTTAGTCCTATCTTGATCCAGAGCTTCAGATGCCAATCTATAACCATTATCCAAAACCTCTAAATAAGGATCATTAGCTAAATCCTTTATCATTTCTTTCATTGCTTCTTCTTCCTTAAATACTTCATAAAGGTTACCCTTTGGCAGAGTATCATTTTCATCCTCGTAAAGTTTAACCATAGAGACAAGATTCCCAAGAGAAGAATAGCCATTGAGCACTTTATTCGCATTCAAAACTTTATCTCTTTCCGAATAAAAAGATTTAAAAAGTTCTACAGCTACCGGAATTTTCTTCTTAAGCGCAATAAGAGCAAAAACGAAATCTATTTTTTCGCCCCCATTTACATAAGAAACCATCATATCGTCAAATTCTTTTATTTGACGTATTAGAGTTGAATCTTTTTTCGAATGAAGCACGTTGGTAATCTTCTTAATTTGATCCTGAACCTCACTCGAATACAAAGGAATTGTATCTACTGTATCTGCCGATAGCGGATTAGGCTGACCTTGAATATCTGAAAGAGGAGCGTCCAGCTTCCTTTCTATATGATTAAATAGAGACTCAACAACAGCTTCTTCTATCAAATCGGTTTTTCTTAATCTATCCCTATCTAAAAGACTATTTTTAATTTCCGTAATCAGATAATCAAGCTCTTCATTTTGCTGTACCATTGAACTTATTGTTTTATTCTTTTCCTCCTCCACATCAAGACGCGAAACAAAATCCATAAGACCATTCAATTCAGGTACGATATTTCGATAATCATAAGCCCTGGCTTCTTTGATTTCGTAAGAAGCAAAAGTCAATGCGGAATCAATGGGATAAAGATATTCCGTTACGCCTTCCCTTAAAGAACTATCCGCATAAAATAAATCTTTTTTTATTTCTTTGACTATACCTTCACACTGGGTAATTTTGGTCTTTGCTCTCATAACAAACATTTTCCTTCTTGTTATCCATTCGGGATCCGGATTGATTTCTTTCCTGAAATAGGGTTCCAAAAGTCTCTCCCATTCCGTTTGCGAAGGATACTGTCCGTTCTTTATAGCATACTTAGCCAGCGCGTTTCTTATTTCCTTAAGTGCCGCCTCAGCTTTCAAACGGTACGCTTTTCCAGCAAAAATAGCTTCTCCGCCACATGAAACAAAAATCAAATTAAAAATTAGTATTATATAAATAAGAGACTTCTTCATAAAAAGTAGCCCTCCATTATGCCTTTGGAGCCGACGGGACTCGAACCCGTGTCCTCCTGACTGCCAGTCAGACGCGCTACCAACTGCGCTACGGCCCCTATTATATTTTTAATAATAATGTGATTTTTTGAATTGTCAAGATTTGAAAAACTTCAAAATCCAGAACCACAAGATTCCACAGATTAACACAAGATTTTCAAAACAAATAATCACCGCAAAGGACGCAAAGAAACAACAAAGAATTTTACCTCGATTTTCAAAACCACCAATATCCCCAAAACAAAAACTAACCACAAATTGCACAAATAGAACGAATAAAAAAAGGGGGTATTTCTAAAACCTAATTTTGTCATCTTCCATTCTGATATTTAATTTTCACATTTTAAAGGCTGTGCGGCATAGATAGTTGCGCTATTGACAATTGGGAACTTTTCTGTAATTATGGCTAATGTTTAATAAATACAAAAATCAAATAAAGATTTTCCTCATATTGGTATGGTGTACTATTAGCATCATTTATTTCTACAGGCATTTTCCAATTATTCACCTCTTTGAAGTTAACTTAAACCTACTTGCTCTTTTTATACTAATATTGTTTTTCTCAGCCTTAGGCAGATATATATTGAAACATTTTCGGTTCGAATGGAACTCTTTCGTGGAAGAATTTTGTTTTTCTTTTGGTGCGGGTTCGGGAACTTTTATTTTATTAATTATTGCTCTCGCTTACATGGAATTGCTTTTCGAAATAATAATAATTTCTCTTTTTTTAATACTTTTTATTTTAATATACAAAGAAGCTAAATATCTCGTTATTAAGGGATATAACGAATTCTCAAAATTTCTTCCAAGTAAAAAAACTTTTGACGAAAGAGTGTTCATTAGCTTCACTTTCATCGCTACTACTCTAACCCTTCTTGCTGCTTTAACACCTCCTTTCTTTTACGATGCTTTATCATATCATCTGGCAGTTCCACAGAAATATCTAGCCAACCACGGATTTTGTTCTCTCCCTCTTAATTACTTTTCAAATTTTCCTGCAAACCTTGGTATGTTATTTGCTCTGGGCATGAGTCTTTCCGGAGGTCTACTGGCAAAGTTGCTTTCCTGGATATATGCTCCTCTTACCGCTCTAGCGGTTTACTCCTTTTCCAAATCTTTTTGGGGAAAACACGTCGGAATACTTTCTGCTGCCATACTGATATCCATACCCGGAGTTATGATTCTCTCAACTTTAACTTCAATAGACCTCGCCGTTACATTTTACTCCTTTATGAGTTTATACTCTATGCTTTACTGGTTTAAATTTTCACAAAAAAGATGGTTTATCTTTTCAGGCATTTTCTGCGGTATTGCAATAGGAACAAAATACACTGCAATTTTAGTCAGCTTTCTAACCCTTGAAATGATTTTATTCATCCATTTATATTTTATTAAAAAGAAATCATTTCTTAATGGATTAAAACATTGCTTTTATTTCGGTTCTATTGTACTCATATGTTTCTCTCCCTGGTTAATAAAAAATATTATCTATACTAATAATCCTTTATATCCATTTCCTTATTCTATATTTAAAACAAGTAGTACAGAAATTAACGATTACAGTCAGGTAATGCGACGAATCGGAAACCCTATTCATCAGTGGTTTTACTCATTTAAAAATAACGAAACTTCTCTTCTGGAAGGAATCAAATTAGTTCTAAGCAGCCCCTGGAAGATTACAATGACTATGAACGGAGCCGCCGGAAAAACAGGAATAATTTTCCTGTTAGGATTACCGTTTTTGTTTTTGCTCAGGAAAGTTCCGCTCCTTATTCGTTACTTATTGTTTTTTTCGGCAAGTGTTTTTATTGGATGGGTACTACTCTTGCCCTGGATGTTACGTTTTGCTTTTCCCATGTTTCCCGCATTGAGTATTATCCTTGCCTATACTTTCGTTGAGTTATTGGAATCTTATTCATTTAAAAAATGGATTACTACAGGCATTAGCATTGCTTTAACATATAATTTGTTTTTATTTTTCTCTGAAATGGTCTCGGTTTTACGCCCCTTCCCTTATTTGTTTGCCAATCAATCAAAAGAGGAATTCCTGGTATCACATGGAGTAAATTATTTTCCGGTTATCGAATGGGTAAACAATACAATACCTGAGAATTCCAAAATTTTATTTATCGGTGAACTACGGGGTTACTATTGCAAAAGAGATTATATTCTGCACGTGGGAATAGACGGTATTGATGAAGAAAAACTAATATTGCGTAACTTCATTAAAGAATCTAATAGTACCAACGAAATACTGCAGAGATTAAAAAACTCTGACATTACACACATTCTAATCAATTTTTCCGAAATGTCCCGTCTTGCCAAAAAAAGTCTTTCTTTAAAATCATATTTTGACTTTTCCGAAAAAGAAAAAAACGAACTCGCTCAAAAATTCTTCTCGGATCATTTACACCCCTTAGCTTCAAAACATAATGTAATACTTTACGAAGTAAACTATCCCGAAGACATCTCAAAACAGAAAATGCAAGATTAATTCAACTATACCATAAAATAAATACCACACAGAGCACGCGTAGATTTTTTGTTTTCACGCTTTATCTAAATTCACAAAAAAAAGAGCGTCAAAAGACGCTCTTTTTTAACGGTTTTTTGTCTATTCGTCTTAATTATTTACCAGGCCACAGTACTAATTTCACAGCTACACCCAATTTACCACCACCCATTATCGTGTAACCCTTAGCATCGTCATCACCTGCAGTTCCATCATGAGCATACTCAACACGGCCCTCATTATCTACATTCGTGGTAGTAAAACCTGAGACTCCTGCAGTTACCACAAATGCATCAGTAAGTGGCTCACTTGCGTCAAATGGGTTTCTAAAGTTAGGAGGAAGCTCATCTTCTATACCACCTGCACCAGATTCAGTTGTCGGGTAATCCCCCAACAAATCTATAGCCATGGACTCAACAGCCACCTGAGCAGCATGCATATTGGCTTTTACCGAAGCCTCTTTCGCTTTGTCAACGATCTTTATAAAATTCGGGATGGCGATAGCCGCAAGAATACCAATAATGACAACCACAACCATTAATTCAATAAGTGTAAACCCACGTTTCTTCATATAAACCTCCTATTTTTTAGAGTTTAACTTACCTATACAAATAATTCTACCAACTATTAGCTCATCTAGTATCATACATTTAAAATCCCTGCAAAAACCATTCCCAAAGATAAACGCCTTATTACCAAATACTTAAATCTCATATTCTTGCAAATTGCAAATTTTCTTGCAAATTATGTAAAATAAAATTAACAAAAAATTTATAGGGTTCATAGAATTTAGTCGACGCGACCAGGTAAAAGAGTAAGCTTTACAGGAATCGCGTTTTTTCCTAAACCGGTTATGGTATAAAAATAGTTTGGGCTTTCCGTGGCGTACTCTACCACTCCGGCGATATCCTCACCGGCTTCGTCCTGAACCACCGGACCTTCAGGTGTAAAAGGATTCCTCAATCCGGCAGGTAATTCATCGGAAAAAATAATACTCGAAGAAGGATAACAATGCCCGGGGGAATCTATACAATAGTACTCTACGTCAAGTTGAATAGTATGCATATTAGACTTTACCTCTGCTTCCTTTGCTTGATTAACTATTTTAATATAATTAGGTATCGCAACCGCAGCAATAATTCCAATAATCACTATAACAACCATTAACTCTATTAACGTAAACCCCTCTTTATATATACGCATAATGTTAATAAAAGAATACGGAAAAAATCAAAAATGTCAAGGTTAAAAATTATTTTCGAAAATAATACCACACAGAGACATCGAGAACACAGAGACCCAAACACACCCCACTTTAACATTGCGTTTAAAAACAAAACCCACCTTCAAAAAAAATTAATTGAACCACTACTTCTTCTTTATGGTAGAAAATGAGCGTTGACAATTTAAAGAAAAAAACTATAATAGTCGGAGACTCATGATACACATTAACGAGAATTACTTAAAGTTAAAATCATCATATCTCTTTGCGGATATAGAGAAAAGGGTGTCCGCATTCAGAGCCGCAAATCCCGATAAAGAAATCATCAGTTTAGGTATAGGTGATGTTACAAAAGCCCTTCCAGGAACCTGTATTAATGCTTTCCGGGCGGCTGTTGAGGAAATGTCGCACGATGATTCTTTTCGCGGATACGGTCCATATAAAGGATATTTGTTCCTTCGGGATAAAATCGCCGAAAAAGATTTTAAATCCCGGGGAGCGGACATTTCTCCTGATGAAATATTTATAAGTGACGGGGCAAAATGCGATACTGGTAATATTCAGGAGCTTTTTTCTCTGGATTCTAAGGTTGCCGTTCCGGATCCCGTTTATCCTGTTTACGTAGATACAAACGTTATGGCTGGTCGTACGAATGAATGGGAAGACGGCAGGTACGACGGCTTAATATACTTAGATTCAAAAGAAGAAAATAATTATGTACCCGAGCTTCCTTCCGAAAAAGTGGATTTAATATATCTCTGTTTTCCAAATAACCCTACCGGAGCGACAATTGACAGGGAAAGACTAAAAGATTGGGTAAATTACGCAAAAGAAAATAAGGCCCTTATTCTTTATGATGCCGCGTATGAAGCTTTCATACAAGATGACAATTTACCTAAAAGTATTTATGAGGTACCCGGTGCGAAAGATATTGCAATAGAGTTCAGAAGTTTTTCCAAAACTGCCGGATTTACGGGTACTCGCTGCGCCTATACAGTTGTTCCAAAACAGTGCATGGCTTATGATAAAAAAAGACAAAAACATTCTGTACACGATATGTGGGATAGACGCCAGACCACTAAATTTAACGGTGTTTCTTATCCTGTTCAAAGAGCGGCAGAAGCGGTATATACGGAGGAAGGACAAGAACAGGTACGTCATTTAATTGATTTTTACCTGGAAAACGCCAGAATCATACGAAAAGCGTTTGAAGGATTGGGCTTTAAATGCAACGGCGGGGAAAACTCACCTTATATCTGGATAAACACGGGAAAAGAATCCTGGGAATTTTTTGACTTATTGTTAAAAGAAGCAAATATAATCTGTACACCTGGCAGCGGGTTTGGTAGATGTGGAAAGGGTTATATTCGTATAAGCTCATTTAACAGCCGGGATAAAGTAGAAGAAGCCGTAAACCGGATTAAGTTAGCACTAAGTTAAAATTTTGGATTTAGGTTTCAGTTTGTAGTTCTTGTTTTATAGTTTTTAGAACCCTATTCCTCAATTTCTTTATTTCTCATTGAAATTAGTTGTGGTTGGGCTTAGTGTCCTTGTGGGAGATTAATTTGGGGTGGAGTTGGGTTTTAAACAACAAAATATCTTTTTTCTCTGTGTTCTTTGTGTCTTTGTGTGATAAGAATTTTTGGGAAGTAGTTGGGTAAACTGAAATCCTCATTTCTATCAGATAAAGATAGAAATGAGGACCTCAGAGAAATGCAAGAAAGGAAGGAAAATCTTACTGCATTTCGCGTTTTTTTAAATCCAGGGAGAAAGAATCACTACTCTCCCCTCCTCTTTCATCCCTGGCTTTTATTTTTACTAAAAATGAAGTATCTTTATCCACTTCAGGAGCTTCCCATACGAGTTTATTCTCTTCGAGCCGCATGCCCGGAGGGCTTTCTTCGAGTGACAGCTCGACATTATCTCCATCGTGGTCTTTTACTTCTAACTCGTAATTTACCAATCGTTCTTTAGACTCTAATGAACCTATTGTAATTTCGGGAGCTGAATTCTGCACGGCAATTCTTTCAGTTTTGACTTTTTTCCCTTTTTCGGAACCATCGAACGGTTCGACCTCCGCGTAAACTTCATCTCCAGCCTTTATTCTATCCCCCGGTAATTTTTCTCCGCTAAAAGCGAGCTCTCCGTTTATAAACCAATCTGCAATAAAACTTACATTATCCTCTTCGTCAGGGTCTCTGACATTACCCTGAACGGACAGTTGCTCTCCGTGGCGCGGTTCCGATGGTTCTATTCTCACTCGAATGATTACCGGTTTAGTATTTGTAATAACAACAGGCCCTACCTTCTTTTTTTCTTCTCCATCTACTAAAATTAAGCACACTATAGTATCTCCTTTCGAAAAATGGTCAGGAGACAATCGCGCTTCATCAACATCTTGAAAAGCACCATTAACCAACCATTTAAGCCCAACATTCTCTCCGGCGACCAAACTTGGGTCAATGGTAATAGGATCCGTTGTTCTCGGGTTAGAGGGACTAAACTCAGAGGGAACAAAATCAACAGCACCGTCTTTGGACGAGGACTCCTTTTCTCCTCCGCAGCCAAAAACCAGAAGGAGAACCGCCAAGAAAATTAATCTTACTCTCCCCGATCTTCGTCTTTCCATAACTTATGCTCCCTGAATGACGTAAATGAACCCGTTTTTTCAAGCTTGATCATTCCACCCCCTGGAATAATTTTAGTACCTTCTCCTGACGCGCTAAAGCTAAAACTTGGAGTTTGTGGTATCCCCGTACCCACTATTTCTCCTTGGGCATTGCCCCCTCCGCTTTTTATTCTAAATGTATAAGAACGAGCCACAGAACCGGATCCCCCAATATCACAGGGACCAAGTAATGTATCTCCTCCAGGAGAGAAAGTATAAAATTCAAGCTCATCCCTGTAATAAATTGCTGGAGTCACTACTTTCTCTCTATCATGGGTGAGCTCAAACTTCCAACCACGGCTATTAGCTGCCTCATGAGTCGTGTCTATAAATCCCAAAGAATCTTCAGTATAACATGGTACATCAGAGGTATCATATAACGCGGCACTATCATAATATATAGTATAAAAACGTTCCGCTGATTCAGCGAAAATATTAGAACGGTTTCCCGTACCATAAGAAATCCAACAACCTCCAGAAACAGGGTCTACCCATAAGAGAGGTCTATAATATGCGGGATGCCAGTTAAGAATTTCTGACGTATCAGCCGGCACCGGGGGTTGGAATATTTTCCTTGCTTTCCATTCCAACGGATCAGGAATTTTGAGATTAACAAACCAGAGTTGACCCGCCGCATCCGGAATAAATAAAAAATCATATCGGTTGCCTTTTTCGGGATCTATATTTACGATGGAGGGTGGAGCAACAAATGGATAACTCATAATATCTCCAGACGCAGGAGGTATAAAAACGAGAGCACTATCTATTCCTCTTGTAGCAGCCTTCCAAACATCAAAAGCAAGAATATTATTTCCTTTAACTGTTCCGGCGGTGATCGAATCGAGAACAGAGAGATCCATCGGGTCAGGGTATTGGCCTCCTCCCATAAACGCATAAAAACGGTCGATGAGCCGTCCTGGAGTATGCGACCAGTTTATACCGACCTTATATATTATAGGACTCGAAGTAGTATACCCCAGTCTTTCTTTCAAAGTGTCACTTTTCCATGCATCAAACAAAAAATTTATGGAATCGCGAACATCAGTGATCTCCCCCAGCGGATCCGTAACATCGAAAGTCGTAAAAGACCTTCCTCCTTCTCCCTGAGTAGCAATTAAAATTGTGTGCCATTCATTCCATTCCTTTGTATCATCCATATCACTAGCCGGGAACCAAACGTCTGCGGCTATTGGATCTCCGTCTACAAAGTAATCGTGATAAGTGAGTAAATTCTTTACTTTGGGAACAAAATTCATGGGTATTATACCGGCAATCTCATGCCCACCTTTTCCCGACACCCCTTTTATATCATCCGCGAAAACGTGAAGCATTCCATCATTGCCGCCCGCGTAAATAAGTGGACTTCTATTTATACTCATGGTAGTAAGAAAGTAGTCCCAACCTTGGTCTTCATAGAAATAATTTGGAGATTGTATTCGTAGAGGAGATGAATGAAAAATATCTCCCAATTGACCCAAACTATCATCTTCACATCCGTCTCTTATCCTATCAATTACACTATAATGTTGTGCAGGAGAAATATCTAAATCGGTAGCAGTGAAATTAAAAGTATCGAATGGGAACATACCGCTTGATTTAATACCATAAATTGGCCGCGAATCTGCTGCATCTTTTTCCAGAGAATCGCCCGCGGACCATATAAGAAGTTCACTCGGTATATTATCCAGATCTATTTCACCCGTTGTCAATTTTAAAGCTCTAAGATTACCATGCCATATAGGCAGGGTATCAGGCAAGAAGGAAGCCACATAAAGCCTTGACTGATATTCCGTCGATATGAATTCTTCTTCCACAGATGTTACCTCCGCAGTGGTAAAGGTTCTATTCTCACTTCCTGCAATTTCTCTGAATATTTTACCAAGAGCACCAGCCAGCGTATTTGCGTCGGACGCAATATAGGCATAACCCGTAAGAAAATGATCCCTGGGATCAGCCATACCGCAAGAAGAACCATCAACAGCAGTTGTGTCCATTTCTTCCATATTAACCATAGAATCGATAAAAGCAGAATCCGCCGCCTGAGTACCACCATGAAAACCAGCCCAGTTAAGAGCACGGGCTCCCTCTTCAGTAATATCTGTACCAAATCCAACCGCAAAGACTTTTATAGAATCATCGTGCCATGCCATATATGCTTCACGAACCATATCTTTAGATCCCGATTCATAATCCGTACCGGTACCTGTAGTAGGATTACAGGTTTCACGCGGAGCATTGGGCTCACCGTCCGTAATAAGAATCAAACAATGCTGCATACACCATAAATCCGAATGTAAAGTTTTAAAGGAATCTATGGATTCGACCGCATGGCCAATCAACATTCCATTAGGAGTATAAGTTCCTAAATCAGTATAATTAATATGATCCCATATATCCTCGAAATGGCTTCCTATAGTATCTGTATACATCGTTCCGCTACTCACATTATCCCAATTATTGGTAGTTTCATTATAGCTGTACCCAAGGTTCCCATCCGTGTAAGAAGAGTGACTACTGAGTGGTACAAAAACACGCCCTGTTTTATCCGTTCGATGACAGCCCTGTGCAATTTTTACAGGCAAATATTCTTCATCATCTTCGGTTACAAAACCATCATTATTTGCATCAAGAAGTGAATGAATAACAAGTAAAGCATCTCTAATTCTAGTCGACTCATAAGGGGTATCCCGCGGTGTTTTGATTAAATCAATCTGCATATCTTCAATATCCATGTAATCCACGTCTATATCAAGATAACATTGTATATCTTCAATATCTCCTAGACCGGTAACATTAATTGTCAACCTTCGACTACCAGACCGCCCCCACCACGCATAACTACCTCCGCTATAAGTATACCAGCTTCCTCCGCTTTTTATCATCAAATTCCAGGTCAAATCCACTCTTGGTGTACGCCGAGCCCACCAATTAGTCCAATCCACCTCTAAAACGTATTCGGAACTTGCAGTCTGCCCGTCGAAATCGCCCATCGAACCGGGTCCATCAGGAATTAAAGTTGAGTCATACCATCCGTTTAATTCCTCATCGTTATTACCATTATTATAATCATTTAACCTAACTAAAACTTCATAATTATAGGTCGTCTCATCCATGGACAAAGAACGATCAAGAAGTATCATTACCGAAGAAGGAACGTCGCTTGTAGTAAATAATCTCTCGTCGGTTATGTGAGAGAATACAAAAAGAGGAAAAAGCAATAAAATAAAAAACTTTCTCATTTTTCACCTCCTTTTGCCTCAATCATTTCCTTTCTGATCTCCTTATAAATTTCATCAACGGGAGATAAAACAAGAAGCACAGGAATTACTATCAGTTTTCTGTCCTTTTCAATCAATAAAAATGAGTAGTAAACCTTCCTTGGGTACTCAATATCTTGGTCTTCTTCAATTTGAGGAACATCCATTGAATTCTCCGAAGCGGAAACACCGCCGGGCAACAACCGCTTGCGTAACACTTCCAGGGAAGGAGTCCGGGAATAAATCCCTCCAATATTTTCCGCCAATTCTCTTTTCAGCTCATTCCATTTTCTCTCCAGCTCACCGGATTCATAAAAGGTAGAATATCTATCATACTTTTCTATTTCAATGTAATTTTCCATCAACTTCAACCCTTCCGGAGCCTCCAATATTGTATAACCTTTAGGCACAAGAACCATACAACCGCCTTTAAAAATATCAGCATCCAACTTTACAAAAGATTTTCTTAATCTATTTTTTTCAAATCTTTCTACAACAGAGGACTCCAATATCTCCTTTGAAACATTCTTTCCTTCAACAGGATACCATTCAAAAGTCCCCAAAAAAGTTAAAATTAAAATAAACATATTAAGCCTCCTAATAATAATTAATACATAGTATGGCCAAAACTACCTCCTCCTCCCTCTCCTCCCCCTCCCGTAGGTATACTAAATGCGCTGGCATTCTGGATTCTTCGATAAGCGAGAATCTGTTCATTGGCACCTTTCTCTATAACTCCTCTTGTGCGGTAGTAAAATATAGCGCCATCCTGCGTAAAAATCGGATTTACCAGTGTATCTAATAAACCTTCCTCTGAAGCAGCGGTTTCAGTCGGACGATATACAATAAGAGAGTGACTTATTTCAAAATCTATAAAATGCGGCGGCGCCAAACATCCAATTATTGAAGAATCCATGGATAGGAAAAGAGGAACCGCATAAACCGTATCCGTATTGTGTTTCTCATAAAACACTCTATTTTCATCTTCGTCAAGGAAAACTGAATCCAGCGTATGCAGATCTTTATACTCAGGCAGAAAAGAAATAACATAATCAGCGGGAGCTTCAGCAGCCCTTAAAGTTGTATACCTCTTTTTCAGATTTATGGTTGAAGTTATATCACTATAAGTCATTAAGGCAGTAGCAGCCACAACGACAGTCAATATGGTAACTACCCACAGTACAACAACCATCGAAATACCTTTCTTGCCATTTTTTTTCTTCATAATATTTCCTCCTATTCCAACGTCGGTCCTCTTACATTTCTGATTTGAACAGTTTCACGGTAAGTTATTTCTTTCTTTCCATCAGGATAAATAAACCGAATGGTATAATCGATTAAATTTATTGGATAACATCCCGGATCATTTCCCGGCGTTGTCGGTTCTAACATCACCCAAAATCCATCTTCATCAACCTCTGTTACAGATTCAGCAGGATTAATAGTATCTCCATTAACATCTATATAAGTAAAACCAAGAGAATCGAGCAAATCTGCAGCCCTATCGCCATCTATATAAAGGACATCTCCTATTTTTTCTATAGAATGTATATCTTTCGGATTATCTACCTCACCCTCTGAATCCCCGAAAATATCATGAGTATAAAAAATTGAACTGCTATTTCCTTCAATTATTCCGAATTGGTCGTCAGGGGAAAGAGGTCTCCGACAAAAACCTATATGTCTGAGCTCATTTACAATATACTCGCTCGCCCTTCTGGCTTTGATGTTTGCCCGGGAAAACTCTTGCTGATCTCTTAATCCGGTCTGCTGCAGTATAAATTGCTGATAAACAAAAACAGAGATAATACCCATAAAAGCCATAACTACCAACAATTCGACTAAAGTAAAACCTTTCTTTTTCATTTTTTCTCCTAAATTTAACGGTGATGACTAAAGACTGTTTGCATTCTTATAGAATCAGCTTCAGATACATTTTCGCTTTTGATTGTCGCCCATATACGGGAACCTGAGTGATAAGTTTTCGCCAAATTTTTATTATCAACTCCGCCAGTTTTAGTTATATCGAATTCGAAGGAATCTATAATTATATCACTATTAAATAAAATTCCGCTTATAGTATCTGTAACTGTAAAAACTACATCCCCTTCGTTATATGTTTGCCATATCGAATCAAAAACGAGCTTATCAAAATGAAGTTCTGGAGTATACATTCTCTGCATCAAAATACCTTTAAATTCTTCGTAAGCTTTTTCAGCTACAACCTCTAACCTTGCACTCTTTTCTGAATCAATAATCCTTTTGCTATTGCTTGCGTAAAAAAGAGCAATTGAAGCACTCGCAATCCCAAAAAAAATAAGAGCAACTATTAACTCTATAAGAGAAAAACCTTTCTTTCTTTTCATTGTAGCCTAGCCTCCATTACCCCAAGCGGGGAAACATAAAAATATATCGACTTTCCCGCTGAAGAATCTATTACACTAAAATCCCTAATACCATCTAAATCTCTGACAAATCCATCAACATGTACGTATAAACGGATAATATTTTCATCACCAAGAAAATTTAAATCCAGCCCTTCACACAAAACCAAAGAATTCATTTTCGATGTGTTAGAACTAATATACTTCAAGCTTTCATTTACCCTATCCAACTGAAAGGTATATCCGTAACCTTCGGTTACGGCCCCCCTATTCACACCTTCATAAAAACCCCTTACTTGGTTCATAGTTTTTTCCAATTGACTTCTTTTAAATAGACTCCTATAAGCAAAGACTGCTGTTCCAGCAAGCAATCCCATTACACTAATAACAACTATTAACTCAATAATATTAAAACCCTTATTATTCATTTTTCCTCCTCTTTTTCAATATACAAATTTTATTCCTCAAATTAAGACTTTTATTAACAAGAACTTAAGTTTTAAAACCATGTAATCGTCTTCGGATGTATGTAATTCGTTTCATACCCTCAAGAAAATTAAATATCAAAATATAAAAAGCAAAATGAATAAAAACACACAGAGCCCACCTCTCTCAACCCCGGATTTTTTTAACCACAGAGAGCACAGAGTTTTTATTTGTTTTTTTCTCTGTGTTCTCTGTGTTTTTTTCTTTTGTAACACAATTATTCCTCTGTGTCTTCAGTGGTCAATGTTTTTTCTTTTTGAACTTCGATTTGTAATTTTCCATTTTGATATTTGATTTTAGCGGTTTTGCCGCTCTGTGAATTTTGTGTGTTTCGTGATTAAATCAGTTTGTATCCTGTGAAAAGTTTTCTTTATCCTTAGCTCCTCTTTCAGAGGCAAACTCAACTCTGTTTCCGCCTTTTTCTTTCGCGAGATAACAGGCATCATCCGCGTAGCGGACCAACGCCACAAGATCTTGTCCGTCATAAGGAAAAACCCCTATTCCAATCGAAATTGTTAAACCCTTCAGCAACTCATTTTCTCTTACGCTTCTAAGCATATGATTAGCAATTTCTTTAGCTCTATCAATATTCGTTTTTGGTAAAAGGGAAATAAATTCATCGCCACCGTACCTTCCCAATAAATCGCCCTCTTGAAGAGTTTCTTTTATAGTAAGAACAAAAGATATCAGACCTTCATCTCCCCTCTGATGTCCGTATCTATCATTATATTCTTTAAAATTATCAAGATCCAGAAAGAGAATAGCGAACTCTTCATCGTTTAACTTAGCTTCAGTAATTTGTTCCGTCAACTTTTCTTCCATCATTCTTCTGTTAATTGCACCGGTAAGAGGATCTTCCGTAGAGAGTCTTCTGGTTTCCTCAAAAAGCCGTGAACGCTCAATTGCCATCGCGATCTGAGCACCTAGGGCAACCAATAAATTTCTTACAGATTTCGGGAAATCATCTCTGCGAAGACTCTCGATATCCAGAACTCCAATAATTTTATCCTGAATCTTCAGGGGTATTGAAAACTCGGATTTCTTTTTAAACTCCTTTGGTCCGTGGAAAGGTACCATAGAAACATCGGCAGCATAATAAGGTTGCCCCGATTCAACTACTCTACCAATTATGCCACCCTCTCCTATCTTTATTCTCGTACCTTTAAACTCCCTTATCGCATCTACAGTCCACTCCAATGTAGCATACTCTTCATCCTCGTCAACAATATAAATAGCTATGATTTCATAGCCAAAATGTGTTGTTATCTGCTTAACTATCTGCCCAATAAGTTCATCAACGTCCAAACTGGATATCATTGCACGACTCAATTCATAGGAAATCCGTAGTTCTCTCATGGTTGCGTCAAGTTTCTGGTAAAGCCTGGAATTAGCAAGAGCAAAAGCCAAAACAGGAGATAGGCTCTTCATTAACTCTTTCACTTTTTCTAAATCATCCGGGAATCCCTCAAAATAATACAAATATAAAATACCTTCTACCTCACCACGCAATATAACCGGAACAGCAACCACAGATTTCTTTTCACTATTTTGAATTTCATCGTTTGGATTCGATAACTCAGAAGAATCTCTTGTAACCACAATATCCCTCTTTCTTATCACCTCACCTTCTATACCTGTGGCTAACCTTGCCATGCTTTTATGAATCGAAAACTTGCCTTTTTGCGTAGAATAATCATAGGCAATTTTTTCAGGATTTTCTTTAAGTATCAGGAAAGAAGAATAATCAGCGCCGGTTATCTCAGGCACCGACCTTAATATTTCCCTTATCACTCCTTCCTGTCTGCCGAAAATAGAAATATTTCCAAGTAATTGCCCTACCCATTTAAAGAAATGAACTTCGTTATAAACCTCCATGTTAAAAATATACCCTTTATATAACAATATGTCAAGCCCAATGTTGTTTTTACGAGCACTTTACGATTTTTCCACCATACCATAATATAAATTAAATATCAAAATTCAAAAAGCAAAATGACAAATAAAAATGCAAAATTATATATACCTCCTAACCGCAAAAAAATATTAGTGTTTTCAGCTGTTTCTTTGTTTTCTATTTTAATTTTTGAACTTTAATTTGTAATTTTACATTTTAATATTTGATTTTTAAATTTTAGCGGCTTTGCCGCATGGTATTGACAAACAAGCACAAAATTCTATGATAGAATTATGATTTTATTCCTCATAAAAACGAGATTGTCAAGGGCTTTCAAATCAATGTCATCAATAAGAAAATCAAATCTTATTGTTTATTCCATTGTTTTTTCTATCTTTTTAATGGGTACTTTTCTTTTCTTTTTTAGAATCTTCGTATTCTTAGCTCCAATAGAAGTTATCGGCACTATAATAGCCGATAAGCTTATTTCCTATTCTTTTTTCATCTTCACTCTGCTTCTTTTTATGAGTAACGGCATTACTGCTCTTTCGACTTTATATCATTCCAGTGAACTCGATTACCTCCACTCCACTCCACTGCAACCTTTTTATATATTTTCGCTTAAGTTGATTGAAACTATTTTTTATTCTTCCTGGGCAACAGTAATTGGTGGAATACCTATTATCTTTTCTTATCTAATTGCTTTTTCTAATTTCCAGATAAAAACGATATTAATCATCTTTCCTTTACTTGCTTTTATTCTCATCCCTTCAGGACTAGGAGTCTCAATTGTGATTATACTAAAAAAGATAAATCCTCACTGGACAGTAAAACAATTAGCCGCGGTACTAGGCACCATTTCCATCTTTTTCGTTTTTATCTATATACAAACTACGCCTTACAATTTTAATGTACCCGACACCTTAAATCTTGAAGCTATAAACCAGTTTGTTCAAGACTTAAAAATTTCGAACCCTTATTTTCCTAATGAATGGTTTTACAACTGCGCTTCCGCTCTTGCGAATAATGATTTCGAAATATATGCAAAAAACCTGGCACTCCTTTTCTCGGGAAGTTTAATTTCAATATCTATTGCCATTTTACTTTCAAATGCATTTTATCGGCTAAGCTGGATGTCTTCTGAGAGTAATTCGGTTTCGCTCTTAATACATAAGAAACTTCTCCTGAATAAATTACCAAGAATATTAAATATGCTACAGAAAGACTTGAAAATTTTCCTTCGTTCGCCGCTGCAGTGGTCTCAACTTATGATAATCGGAGTTCTGCTCGTAATATACACTTTTTCCCTTAGAAGAACCCCTTTATATGTCAGAGATCCCTTCTGGTTATCAGTATTTGCTTTAGTGAACACAGGTTTCATCGGTTACATAACCGCTACCCTTTCTCTACGTTTTGTGTATCCGGGAGTAAGTCTGGAGGGAAGAAACTGGTGGAGCTTAAGGAGTTGTCCCCTATCACCCGAGCTTATACTTCACTCGAAAGGAATATTATTTTTAATAATAAATTTAATTATTGCGGAATCGGTGATAATATTATCGAATACCATTCTTGTTAATTACCCAACAATAGTATTTCTATCTGCGCTTTTATGCGGGATTTTCTCATTGGTTTCCGTTTATTTGAGCATTTCTTTGGGAACGTTATTTGCGGATTTAAAAGAAACGAACCCTGCTAAAATTGCATCCGGAGCCGGAGGTCTCCTGACAGCAGCCATTAATCTTCTCTACATAGCTATATCAATGGTTCTCTTTGCAACACCAATATCTATCTATATAAAAAGTCGCCTTGAAGGCAATTTGATTCCAATTCAAATCCCACTAATTATATCAGCCTCTGTTTTCGTTATTATTACTTTATTGATAGTATTTATTCCACTTCAATTGGCCAAAAAGCGAATAAAAGAAATCGAATAAGAGAAGTCAGAAGCCTAGTAACAAGTCAAATAGTCAAATTGTTGAATGGTTAAATCGTCCTCCCCTCACCCTTTTTTATCTTTTCCTATTTGACTAGTTTCTAATTTAACTATTTAACTAAGCCTAAAAGACGCTTACCTTGACATATTTACCCGGATTTTCCCTGAAATCAACAAGCAACGTATCAAGACTGGCTGCTGCTTTTGTTAGATTATCATAGAGTCCTTCGTCATAAATAAGCTTACCCATCGTTCCTTTTTTACTGTTTATTTGTTTTAAAGTTAAATCTAATTCTTTTATAGTGGAGTCCATATTATCTATAAGAACTTTAGTCTTTTCAAGATTTGCACTTCCATCTGATATGGTTTTATTTAATTCTTCTCTGTTTTCTTTCAAAAAAAGCTCTAACTCCCTGAGAGTAGAACCTAACGTTACAAAAGTTCCCTCACTACCTGCCATAGTACCCCTGAGTGTTTTCAACAAATCTTCAAGTTGCTCGGTAATACCTCCAACCTCTACCGTAGAAAGCCCTCTGTTCGGCTCGCCCCGTAAAGTTTCAGAAATATCAAGAGGTTTATCCGAAACACCGGGTTTAATAACGATAGTTTTCGTACCACTTATCATAGCAACATCCTGAATCGACGCTGTCGCATCTTCTTTTAGAATAACACTTTTTTCTATCCAGACCCTGACTAAAACCCCATCTCTTTTCATCTGCATACCTATAACCTTACCCTTTTTTATACCGTAAACTCTTACAGGATCACCCTTGGTCAATCCGCTAACATCGTCATAAAAAATATTCAAATAAAAACCTTCTTTGCCAACATTAAAACGCAAAAGCCAGAGCTGACCAAATACAAAAATCACCAAAACCAATGTCAAAAAAATTCCCACTTTAATAGCCTTTTCTTTTTTAACCATAAAACCCCCTATGATATGAACTATTAGCAAATTTATGTTTATTTACAGAAAACCTCTTATTTGATCGCTTCAATCTTCTTACGAGAAATAAAATATCAAAAATTAAAAAGCAAAATGACAAATAAAAATACAAAATCATCTCTTGCCCTTCAGCGTTAAAATGCTTGAAGCGAAAATTTTACCAATTTCATCTAATTCGTCCAAAAACCAAACAACTTGTTCAGACGTAACTCTCTTACTATCTCTAAGTAGATTAATCCATAACTTACTCTCATTAGTCGATTTAAGAGAATAATTAAAATAGCTAGTAAAATCCTTTTTACTACTTGCTGACTGCCCTTCAACATAATTACCTAAAATACTCGTAACACTACGAAGCAACTGGTCTCCAAGTCGCTTAGAAACATTGTCTTTAGGCAGATTATCTAAAAATTCAATGAGCTTTAGCACAAAGCTATACAATCTTTTTTTGAAATCATTTTTAAACTTTGATTTGTCATTTTCTATTTTCATATTTAATTTTTGCATTTTAGCGGCTTTGCCGCGTTATGCGAACACGATTCTCGAAAGAACATAATCGAGAAAAAGAATTAGAATTGTCGAAGATATAACAGCCTTAGTGGTTGCCTCGCCCACTCCTTCCGCACCACCCTCAGCTCGTAGACCATAATAACAACCCATAATGGTCAACGTCAAACCGAAAGCTATAGATTTAATAAGACCGCCGTAAAGAGTTATAGGATAATAATTTAGACGTACTCCTCTCCAGTAAATAGCGGATGTAATATTAAGACTCATTACAGAAAGAATCCATCCGCCGATAACCCCTGTGAGCTCCGCGATTACTGTAAGAACCGGCATAACAATAATTCCCGTAAAAACTCTGGGCACAACAAGATGCTCTATAGGATCAATCGCGAAAGCTTCAAGGGCATCTATCTGTTCCGTTACTTTCATAGAACCAAGCTCTGCCGCTATTGAAGAAGAAACCCTGCCGGCAATCACAAGACCCACAATCAGGGGGCCGAGTTCTATAAACAATGCCTTACAAACGGACATCCCGATATACACATCTGGCATATATTGCTTTGCCTGATAATGAGCCTGATAAGCGGTAACCATACCCATAAAAAGGGAAGTAAACATTACAATCGATATTGATTTAACACCCTGAAAGAATATCTGTTCGACAAACAAATCGAACTTTCTGAATAGTCCCTTTACATTCAAAAAAGTACGTGCTGTAAGGATAAAAATACCGCCTACATACTCCATGCTTGAGAGTATACTTTCTTTTATTGTCAGCATAGTCTATTTATATAACATTATTTTGTACAAAGTCAAGAAGAAATCTCTGTATATAAGGAGTCCCGGCAATTATATTACCCTCCAGAATTTTATTTCCTCCCATCTCATCCGTTATCACTCCCCCTGCTTCCTCTACCAATATCCAGCCCGCGGCGACATCCCATGGAGATAAAGCAAATCCAATATCGCCGTCAATTCTTCCTGCCGCAACTTCTGCCAATTGTAAAGCTGCCGCGCCAAAAATCCTTATAGAATTAACCTCGAGTATTAAATTCTTTAAAGCGTCCATAATTTTACCCCTTCTTTCATAAGCTGAGGCAGGAATACCAATGGTAACCAATGCCCTATCGGGATTTTTTTGTTCCGAGTGTTTTATTCGTACACCATTCAAAAAAGCTCCCCTACCTTTTTCTGCGGAAAAAACCTCATCCTTAATCGGTTCATAAACGACACCCGCTTTAATTTCAGAATTTTCTTCATAAGCAATGGAGACGCAAAAACGCGCTATACCATGCATAAAATTATGAGTCCCGTCTAATGGGTCAACAATAAACCTCCCTTTACCGGCAATAGCATCTCCTTCTTCGGAACAAATACC
>Ga0307437_1000096_pt1 | contig 66425 bp, 47 predicted proteins | sample SalMarWE160390MG_FD_202146 | JGI IMG/M metagenome (GOLD analysis project Ga0307437, IMG submission 202146) | Salt marsh sediment microbial communities from the Plum Island Ecosystem LTER, Massachusetts, United States - WE1603-90 | ecosystem: Environmental > Aquatic > Marine > Intertidal zone >...
TCATGCAAGCCCCACAGAGCAAAGATAAAGCCATTCAAAACGTGATGGTAGGGGATTGAAGGAAACTCTTCGTAAAACACAAAGCCTCCCTTGTAGCTTGCCACTCCGCCTTCCCTCACGTCTTTGCGGTAGGGTGCCAGCGCCCGAACGGCACTTTCGAGATACACTTCATTGTTGGTTACCAGAAAAGCTCTGGTTAGACAGGAGATGCTCAGCCCCTGAACCATCGCAGATGGAAACGGCTTGAGCAGTCCGAACTTTTCCATGGTGAAGTTTGTTAACCAGATTCCCTCAGCATCCTGGTGTGACAGTAACCAATCGGCTGCCTTGAGGAAATTCGATCGGTTTTTTTCTATCGTCTTTTGTCTAAATATCTCGAGATGCCCCAACGCCCAGGCACAGATCAGGACGGGTAGATAATCAGTGGTTCCCTTACTCACGTACAGGGGTATACCGTCGGAATCATAGGGACCGGGATAGGGAGCTCTTAGGGTCTGGTCAAGATAGTACACCAGCGGTTCATCCGGGTCATAGGAGATTTGCGGCTCGGAATGGTTGTAGTTTTTGGACCTGATCCCGAAGTACTCAAGCAGGTTATCCAACTTTTCTTTGAAGCGGTCCATTTAAGATTCTACTGTATCCGGGAGAATTCGTCAAGTTGAATCCTCAGTTCTTCGCTGCTCCACGCAGCAGTATCGCTCTTACGGTAGTTGTTCGATGATCGGCCGGGTAGCGATGAAAATCCTATTGGGCGATACTCAAGAGCAAATTCTGTCTGCGCTGTTGACATGATTAATATCTCTTGCTTATTGTATGGATTGATGTTCTGTTCTGATGGCACCCGTACCAAGTAAGGCAACCTTTGGCGGCATGGGTAAGCTAATACGAGATCAAGCCCTTGGCTGAGAAGCGAATTATCATATTTGGTTGGGCGCATTCAGTGCACGTCCAGCGCTGGGTGCGCGGACTTACCCAGCGCGGCTATGAGGTCAAAGTTGTTTCGCTGGGCGGCGAGCCTCTGGATGGTATCGAGACTTGTATCCTACCGCGCCATAGTAAGGGGTCCTATCTGTGCCATGCATCCCAAGCCGCTCGGGAAGCAAGAGCCTTCAAACCACACTTGGTTCACGTTCATTACGCTGCCGGATTTGGCCTGTGGGGGCTGCGGCTAAGATTTACTCCGACAATTGTCTCAGTCTGGGGGGCAGATATAATGGATTTCCCCTCCAACCGGCTCTTCCGCGCCCTGATAAAACGGGTCTTGCATCAGGCTACTCATATCACTGCTACCAGCAATTTGCTGAAGAAAGTTGTGTTGCAACTAACGCCTGACAGCGACCGGAAAATAACTGTAATTCCCTTTGGCGTCATCGTGCCCCCAGAGATTGTCCGTCCGCCCCTTTCGCCGCCGGTAAAGGTGTGTTTTCTCAAGACACATCGCCCCAAGTATGGCCCAGATATTCTGCTTCGAGCGCTGGCGCAGGTTAAGGAGGTTGTACCAGAGATTACTCTTTCGATTGCGGGGGAGGGTGGGCTCACCCAACGTCTTAAACAGATGACATCCGAACTGAACCTGGGAGAGAATGTTAGATTTGTTGGGTTTGTTCCTAACCCGGAGGTGTACACATTCTTGCGACAACACCATATCATGGTAATGCCCTCGGTGATGGACTCCGAATCATTCGGCGTGGCGGCGCTTGAGGCCTCGGCCTGTGGCCGCCCCGTGATTGCCTCAAACGTGGGCGGGGTGCCGGAGGTGGTTCTCGATGGCACAACAGGTATCCTCGTGCCGCCAAAGGATCCAGACAAGCTAGCTAAGGCAATAATCAAACTGGCCCAGGATGTCGAAGTCAGAGAGAAAATGGGCAGAGCAGGCTACGAATTTGTAAAGCAGCGCTATTCGTGGGAAAGGTCGCTTGACATGATGTGCGACCTGTACGAAAGGTTAATCAATGAAAAACTCTCGAGGTAAACGAAGCATCCCTCTCTTTGATCTGACTCTTTCGGCAAAGGCCAGGAAGGAGGTAGCCTCGACGCTGGCCTCCGGGTGGCTTACAACCGGCCCAAAGGTGGCGGCCTTTGAACGGGCTGTCTGTCGGCATCTGAACGTGAAACATGCCGCGGCGGTGAATTCCGGAACTGCCGGACTCTATCTGGCGCTGAAAGCTGTGGGCACCGGCAAGGGAGTAGAGATTATCACCACCCCCTTTACGTTTGTTGCCACCGTTGAGGCCATTCTGATGACCGGCGCTACGCCGATTTTCGCTGATATTGACTCCCGTACGCTCAATATCGATTCTGAGGAAGTTGCGCGGAAGGTATCCGACCGCACTGTTGCTATCGTACCCGCTGACATTGCCGGCTACCCGGCCGATTATGAACTGTTGAACAAGGTGGCCGAAGAGCGGTCGTTATATCTGGTGGCCGATGCTGCTCACTCTTTTGGCGCCGCCTACCGGAGCAAGACGATTCCGAATCTCACCGACGCGGCTGTCTTCTCTTTTTACTCCACCAAGAATCTCACTTGCGGTGAGGGTGGAATGGTGCTGTCGCGGCAAGAACAGCTTATCGATAAAGTCAAGTGCCTGTCTCTGCACGGCCTGACCTCAAGCGCCTTCGAGCGCAAGTTGACGAACAAATGGGAATACGATGTCGTTGATTTCGGCTATAAGGCGAACATGTCAGACATTCATGCTGCCATCGGCCTGGGGCAACTAACCGCCTTTGAGAAAGATCAGACTAAACGCGCAACTCTTGCCACCCGCTACATAAAGAACCTTTCACGCCTATCCGACTTCGTTGAGTTACCCGTGATCGAAAAGGGCTACCGGCACGGTTGGCACCTGTTTATCATCAAGCTGCACCTGTCGCACTTGAAGATAAGCCGCAACCGTTTCATCAAGCTAATGGCAAACTGCGGTATCGAGTGTGGTGTACACTACAAACCAGTGTTTGAATTGACCTACTATCACGATATTCTTGGCTTGTCGGAACAATCCTTCCCGAACGCCGCCTATGCCGGTCGACGAGTTGTTACGCTTCCGCTTTATCCTTTATTGAATGTTTCGGACGTTGACTATGTCTGTGATTGTATTGCGGCAATCGTGACCAAGCACGCCCGGTAATTCTTGTAGAACAGTAGGTCGGGTTCCGAGTCCGCCAGGGGCGGATGAGAAACCCGACATTCGTCTCTGCCCGACAGCTCTAACGGAGCATGTGAAACGGACTTACATGGAGAATGCGTCAGGCAGAGTCGCCTGACGCTACTGTAAGAAGTCCAGTAACAGGACCTTTGGGACAACCTCAGGACATCTGCCGCCCACGAAAACCACCTTTTAAGTGAGGAATACAACGCTCCTGACCGGTTTTGTTAATTGAGCCCGACCGATCACTTGAAAATCCTGACTTATTTGCGTTAATTATTGATTATGCCGGCTAATCTACCGCCGCAATACTACGAGCTGGAGCGGGAGTTCCGCGCCGAGAAGGACCCGCGGGAGAAACTTCGTCTGGCCCAAGAGCTTCTGGCCATGATGCCCAAGCACAAGGGGACCGACAAGCTCCAGGCTGACATGAAGGCCAAGATATCCAAGCTCAAAAAACAGCTTGATCAGAGCACAACGGCTCATGGCGTACGACAGGCGGCGGCGCACGACCATATCGAGAAGGAGGGTGCCGGGCAGGTTATTCTCATTGGGCCGCCTAACAGCGGCAAATCGTCACTTCTGGAAGCGCTTACCAATGCCAAGCCGGTGGTGGGCGATTACCCCTACTCCACTCGCGAGCCGGTTACCGGCATGATGACGTTTGAGAGGGTGCAATTCCAGCTCATCGACACTCCCCCGATTTCACCTGAAGCGTACGAGAATTACCTATCAGGGTTAATTCGGAATGCTGACCTGGTGGTATTGGTGTGCGATCTGGCTGCCCATTCAATGCTTGACGATGTGAAGTTTGTTGTGCAAAAACTTGAAGAGAAACGGATTATCCTGAAACATGAGGTCACCGGACAACCCGACGATCCCCGGTTTTCGTACAAGAAAACTCTGATCTGCGCCCACAAGGCATACGACGATGAATCCGGCGAAAAGCGTGCGCAACTGGCTTCACTTTTCCCCGAATTCAGCATGGTAGCAACATCCATCCTGGATGAGGTCAGTTTGGCTGCTTTCAGGAAGGCGGTTTTCGACAGCCTGAATATCATGCGGGTTTACACCAAGCCGGTCGGCAAGGAGGCGGATTTCTCCGATCCTGTCATCCTTCCGATCGGCGGTACGGTTGAAGATGCCGCAACGACACTTCACAAAGACTTTGCGCACAAGCTGAAATATGCCAAAATCTGGGGGCATGGCAAATTCGACGGCCAGCGCGTCCAGCGCGACTTTCAACTTAGCGACGGCGACATACTCGAATTCCACATTTAGTTGTAGCCCTGTAGGTCGGGTTCCGAGTCCGCCTTATGCGGACGAGAAACCCAACATTCGATATTGCGAATAAAATCTTGACTTGCCACAGTTTTTGGCGCAAGATTTCCCACATGGAAGCCGCTCCCCATTTCGATTTTCGTGATGTGCTGCTTGCCCCAGCCAGGGCGCTGTCGGCCAAGAAAATCTTTGTAATGACATTCTTCCTGTGCGCCTCACTGATCGCGTATGACATTTTTGCGTACTTAGCAGTGGTGGTTGACGGAGAGAGGCTTGCTTCTTTTTATTCGATCTACGGCCTGGCGCCATTGACGCACCTGACTTTCGCAAGCTGGGCGGCGCAGATACTCTATGCACTCGGAATAGTCGCTGCTGCGCTGCTTTTCATGCTCGGTTTTTTTGGGGTGTCGGCGATAAACATTGAAGAAGTTCGTGGCAACCGCTTTTTCTCGGCTGGGGGTGCGATCAAGTTCAGTTTCCAGCGTTTCACACAGCTTTTTCTTTCCGAAGTTGCGATAGCGCTGTTCGTTGCGTTCATAGTACTATTAGCTTTCCTTGTGGGTTTGATCACGCGCATTCCCTTTCTCGGTGAGTGGGTCTATGCCCTGTTTTTTGTCATTCCCAACTTCATTATCGCCCTGTTTACCGTGTTCATCCTTTTTGTGATGACCGTTTCCGTTGTTCTGTTACCGGCCGTAGCGGCAGCAGAGCGCCACGGCGAGACCTTCACAGCCATTCTTGAAACCTTCTCGACCGTCATCCGCCAGCCGGTGCGCTGGCTTTTGTATACCATCTACGCTCTGGTAGCGGCTAAGGTATGCGGATTCGTTTACGCCTACTTTTGCTACCGGGCGGTGCAGTTCTTGACCTTCTCTGCCTCGCTGGGCGCTGGCGACAAAGTGTGGCGGCTTTTGAAATCGGGCATGTCCCATCTACCGATCAATTCCCCTCTGGTAAAAGAGACATTTAATGTCTTCCCGGGGATTGACTGGTCGTTTTCAGTTTCGGCCTGGATGCGCGGCGGTGGCAATGAGGCGGCGGGTTATTTAATGACTGTCATGCTGTTTTTGATATTTGCCTCCATTATCGGCTACATGCTGGCGGTCGTGGCTACTGCCCAGGCGCGGGGGTATGTGGCTGTTCGCTATCTCAAGGACACTTACAAAATCCCCGACGAGTCCCCTCTCTTTTTCGAGGACGAGCACGTCAACCCGCCGGTGGAGGGGGAGGATCAAGGGACCTCTTAAGTGTGCAGGTAGAGGAATGTCGGGACCACAAAGGTCCCGACCTACGAGTAAAAAAACTGCATCGCTATGATAACCATCCGCTCCATTAAGAAAATGCAAACCGTCTCCAGCAAGCTGGCACGCGAAGGCAAGACTATCGCCCTCGTACCGACGATGGGGTATTTGCATGAGGGGCATCTGTCGCTGATTCGGCGGGCGAAAAAAGCAGCCGACGTTGTCATCACCAGTATCTTTGTCAACCCGACTCAGTTCGGGCCACATGAGGATTTTACTCATTATCCCCGCGATGAGAAAGCAGATATCAAGAAGGTCAAGGCTTCGGGTGGTGACATTGTGTTCATCCCCAAAGCAGACGACATCTACCCACCCGATTTTCAGACGTATGTAACCGTTGAAAACATGGCAAGCCGGCTCGAAGGGGCGTTGCGTCCCACCCACTTTCGGGGCGTTACGACCATCGTGGCGAAACTATTCAACATTTGCCGCCCTGACGTAGCTGTGTTCGGCATGAAGGATTATCAGCAGGCGGTCATTTTGAAGCGCATGACCGCCGACCTCGGCTACCCGATTAAGCTTATCATTGCCCCGACCGTGCGCGAAAGCGATGGCCTGGCTCTTTCTTCTCGAAACAAGTACCTCAGCGGCAAGCAGCGCCAGCAGGCTCTCTGCCTCTACTATGCCCTTCGCACGGCTAAAGCGATGGTGCAAAGCGATGTCTTGGACATCTCTAAGATTCGCCGGGAGATGAGAGCTGTTATCAAGGCTGCCTCTCCGACAGCCAAAATTGATTACATTGCCTTCACTGATTTTGAGTCGCTGACCCTCGCGAAGAAAGTGGTCAAGGGCACTATCTGCTCGCTCGCCGTCACAGTCCACCGGGTGCGGTTGATAGACAATATGAAATTGCTATGAGTGTGCCGAGGGCACGTTCATTATGATAACATAAGACCGGTTTTGCCAGTCATGCTTCGACTCCGCCCGGCACCCGACAGCGAAAGGGCTGTCATGCAGGGTCGTTGGTCGGACCTGCCGTCAAAGGCTGCAAGCCAGGTACCTTCTTAGATTCGCGTACTGTTTTGGCTGGACGGCCAACGATTCAAGCTATCCTCCTATCTGTTAACCAATTGCAGGCAAAAAAAGACCTAAAGCCTGACTCAGGAATGGTCGAAATAAGAATAGTATCAGACTATCAACCATCCTGTCATCAGATGACGGGTCTTTTCAAGGAGGAACGGGCTATGTACGAAACAACCTACGATGGTGGCGGCATTGGGGCAGTAATGTGGCTGATCATTCTCGCAGCCTATCTGTACTTTGCCTATGCCCAGTTTAAGGTCGCTCAGAAGACCGGCCACAGCGGCAAAGCCTGGTGGGCCTTTATTCCGATTCTGAACATTTTTTTGTTAGTCCAGATGGCCAGCAAGCCGTGGTACTGGTTCTTGTTTTGTCTCATTCCATTCATCAACATCATCATCTTGGCAGTCTTGTGGATTGATGTTGCCAAAGCGTGCAGCCAGTCACCGGTTTGGGGATTTTTGACCATTTTGCCGTTCATCAATTTTGTCTCAATTGGGGTGCTGGCCTTCAGTGGCCCGCAGCGGCCAAGCCAGTTTCCTCCGACAAAGCCCGCCCCGCGCCAGCCTGAACGAGTAGGATAAAGCATTTATGGCGGGTGAATCTTAAGATTCACCCGCTTCTCTTTGAAGCCGCTATGGCCTGGGTGCCCCACCGCTTGCGGTAGATATAGCAATGCTTATTCCAGTAGGTCAGGAGCCTTGTGCTCCTGACTCTCTTGTCTACTTTTACTCAGATATGACACACCTGATGGGTGGAGCACAGGCTAATAAGCACCGTGTCACTTGAGCCTATAACCACAGGCCTTTAGTTCTTTCGTAATGGAATAGGCCACTTCCTCGACCGACCTTTTGAACTTTTTGTATAACAATCCTTCAATATCGCTGGGTAAAGTAACATCTCCTTTATAGAGGCAACAAACACGGGGCCGGCCGAGGTTACCCACGAAGTAGCCAAATTCAAAAATGACATTTGGTCTTGCCCGCCACTCCTTAGTACGTTCATCGTCTGGCTTATCCACTTGGTTTGCTAAGTATGCAACCTCATCGGGAGTCAGAATAATAAAGGCATAACCGACTTTCGAGTGTTTTTCAAATTTCTCGATGATTGTCATTCCTTGATCTGCTTGCCGATGCAACACCACAGGTTCTAGACCCATCTCCTTCAGAAGAATTTCAAGCTCACTTTTTGATTGATCATCGTGTCCATGAACTATGAAGACCTCATTGGAAAAGACACCTGGCGCCCTTGCGTCTGCATCTCTCAGTTCTCCAAATGTATCTTCTTCCAGGACATCTTTTACGGCTTTCAACGCACCGAGAAAGTAGGCTTGGGCCGCCTGAAAATTGTCTCGACCAAAACCGATTAAGAGAACTCCTAACCCCAATTTGAGCATGTCCATGGGTGCTGAGTTAACTCCAAAGAGACTAAAAACTGAGCTCTTCACGCGAGTTCGCCATGCAACGAATTCAGATGTTAAAGCGTCGGGGTAGCCGTACTCTCCCTTCGTTGCGAAGTTGTCGTAGGTAAACCACTCACCCTGCGAGATCAGCTTGTTGATCTTCTCAGCACGTCGTTCCATCTCTTAGAATTCCGGTAAAAACCACTTGCCCTTCCAACTTTGTCGGAACCGCAGGGGTTCCGACCTACTATCTGTCACTCCACCAGCTTCTTGATAAACTCCGGCAGCATAAACGCTCCCCGGTGCGTCTCGGCATTGTAGTAACGGGTTGTTAAGCTCAACTGCAAGTATCGCTTTTCATCAAAGTCAGCCAGAGGATCATACTTTTTGCTGCAGAAGGCAAACGACCAGATACCGGAAGGGTAGATCGGCATGTAGCAGGTGTACATCTTCACAATCGGAAAAATCTGGCGGAGATTTCTAAATATGGCGCTGACGGTTTCTTTGTTGTAAAACGGCGACTCCGATTGTGCCACCATGATACCGTCATTGTTGAGACGTTCAAACACCTGTTGATGGAAAGCTATCTGAAATAGATCGGCGGCCGGGCCGACAGGATCGGATAGGTCCAGCAGGATAACGTCAAAGCGATCCTTACTGTCCCGGATAAGAGCCTTCCCGTCCTGATAGACAACGGTCGCACGGGGGTCATCGAGCCCTTTGGCGAGGTAGGGGAAATGTTTCCGGGCGGTTTCAACTACCTTTTTGTCTATCTCGCACATGACACAGGACGCAATTTCAGGATGGCGCACAACTTCGGTCAAAGTGCCACAGTCGCCGCCGCCGATTATGAGGACTTTCTCAGGAGTCGGGTGCACGAAAAGGGGGACATGGGCCAACATTTCGTTGTAGGAGTTGTTGTCGTTGTCGCAGACCATCAGAGAGCCATACAGCGCCAGCATCTTGCCGAAATCTTTGGTATTCAGAACATCGATCCGCTGGAATTCCGACTCGGTCGATTCGACAATGCGCTCAACTTTCACTGTAAAACCAGATAGACCGTTGTGCAGCTCACTGTACCAGACGTTCCACAGATCGTGCATCCCCTCTTCGGAGACGTACATATCTTCGATTCTTTTTTCCATTGGGCGCTCTAATCTGTGATTATATACTCCGGTCGCCTAAGGGCGTTAAAGTTCGAACCGGATACCGCGCAGTAAGCACCAGTGGCCATAAACATAATTCGGTCACCGACCTCATGTTCGGGTATCATCAGACCGTCGTACATCACGTCAAATGAATCGCAGGTGGGGCCGGCCAGCACGGAGAGTGTCGCCTTGCCCTCCCGGTTGGTGATGACCGGGTACTGGCAGTGGTCGTACACAATTCCTGAAAAGGTTGAGTATAGGCCATCGTCGAGGTAGTACCAGATTTTGCCGTCCCGGTGTGATTTCCCGACCACGGAGCAGATCAATGTCACCGGACTGGCGGCAATAAACCGCCCCGGTTCACTGATCACCTTGATTCCCGGCCTGATGTGTTTGTCCAGCGCCTTAGCGATAGGGCGGCAGAACTCTTCGATGGACGGCAGCGGCTGGACATATTCCACCGGAAAGCCGCCGCCGATGTCCAGCAGGCGGGTATTAAAGCCGACCAGGTCGAGTTCGTTGATCAAGCGGTGGGCGGACTCGATAGCTTTGACGTAGTTCTCACTGTAGATACACTGCGACCCAATGTGAAAACAAAGGCCATAGAATTCATGACCGGTTTGTTCAATTAGACGTGCCAGTGGCACCACCTCGTCTACCGTGCAGCCAAACTTGTACTGAAGGTTGACCACGGCAGTCGTATTGGCGCGGATCCGAAAACGAACCAGCAGCTTGAGCCTCCTGTCAGGGTAGCGGGCCAGCTTCTTTACCTCTTCAGCATTATCCACGACGAAAATCTCCAGCCCCTTGCCGACCGCGTAGTCGAATTCATCGATAGCTTTGATCGGGTGGGAATGGACAAGCGTAGCTGGATTTATTCCGGTATTGAGTACTGTATCTATTTCTCCGGCCGAACAGACGTCAAAATTTCCCCCCCGTTCATAAACTTCTCGGAGCACGACGGCATGATTGTTGGGTTTGGCCGCATAGTGGATATGCGCCCGCGGCAGGGCCTTCTTCAGTGCGCGGTAGTTGCGGCCGACCTGGGAGCGGGACAAAAGAAGGAGCGGCGTCTGCCGGTTTTTACAGGCTAACAGCTCCCGAAGCAGTTTGGTGTCAACCCCTCGCGAGAGAGCCTGCTGTTCCATGACGGAAAAGTTCATGGAGTGAGTCATGGCAAACTCCTTTTCAGGAAAAAGAGGCGGCCGCAGTGCCGCGACGTTGTGACGGCTTATGGTCAATTATTTCATCGGTCTGCGAGGGCAGGCCACGTTTTATTTCATTGAGCTGGGTGCTCTGCGAACCCAACTTGTCTTTGATATAGTTAAACGCCTTGTAGGGATCGACGCTTTCGCCGCAGGCGAAGAAATCGACCGCTGCATAGGCGTATTCCGGCCAGGTATGGACTGATAAGTGAGATTCCGCAATAACCACCACTCCTGACACACCCTGAGGGTTGTAACGATGAAAAACCGAACGCACGATTGTCGCGCCTGATAATCGGACTGCCTCTTTCAGGTATTGTTCGAGCAGTTCCAGGTTGTCCAGGGTCTTGCTGTTGCAGTCTGAAAGCTCAGCGATCAGGTGTCGTCCGAGGATTTTCATTGTTCTACCCTCCTTCGTCCGGTTTCAGGTCACATCTGTGGCGGCGAGGTCACCCATAAAAGGGAAGCCACACTCCCGCTGTTGTTTAAAATCTGATGAGGCCGATTCGACTTAAAGTAGAAACAGTGCCTCCGTGGTATCTTTAGTACTTTCTTATTAATCTTCAACGTCACCGTCCCCCGCAGAACATATCCAAACTGTTCGCCCGAATGAGGCCCCCGGTTTTTCAAGCTCTCACCCGGCTGCAGTTCGACCACGATGGGGTCCATCAGGTTGTTGGTCGAACCGGGGATCAACAGTTCGAATTTACCGGCGCCCTGGCCATCGACCGCCACCCGCTCTGAAGGGTGGAAAACCACCTGAGCCTCGGCCGAATCGGAAAAGAATTCCGACAAGCTAACACCCAGGGCATCAAGGATATCGGCCAACGAATCCAGCGAAATCGAGGTCTGGTCGTTCTCCAGTTGGGAAATGAATCCCTTGGTCAAGCGTGCCCGGTTGGCCAGTTCCTCCTGGGTCAATTCCGAGGCCAGCCGCAAGGACTTTATCTTACTGCCAATTATTAATCTCATCTGATTCTGAGCGAGGCGCAACCTCTTGTTTAATAAACACCATCATTTTGTTTAATAAAGCATGGCAAAAATAATAGATAGCGCACCGATGTCAAGCGAAATCTTGGCCGCAGGGCATTTTTTTTGAATTTCTAATTGACAAATCGAAAAAAGGTGTATAGATGTAGCCTTGATTGACATACCGCTTTCTCGATGGAGGTTGAATGAGGAAGGAATTGAAAGTATTGTTGCTGGTGGTCCTGCTGGCGCAGCCGGCGCTGGCAGAGGGAATCACCTTCGGGATTGGAGTGGCCGCCGGGCTTGATTATCCCATCGTTCAGGAGGATCAGGCTAAGGGGACTGTTTTCGGGTTCAAAGGCAGAGTAAAGGCAATTCCATCGATCGCCCTGGAGCCGAACATCTATTTCACCAAATATGGCGATTCGGATTATGAAGACTTCGACCTTGGTCTGGAGGGCTCCAAGATCACAGCCTACGGAGTGGATGCTACGCTTGGTGCCAGCTTTGGCGCTGTCGGCGTCAAGCCGTACGGCCTGTTTGGAGTCGGGTTTTACAAGGTCAAGAGGGATCAGGTACAGCAGGACAAGACCGACTTTGGCTGGTCGGCTGGTTTTGGGATCGAAGTGGGAGTCAATCCGACAGTCGGCCTTGATGTTCGCGGTAAGCTTGTCGTCATCCCGACTAACGGCGGCGCGTCGAAAAAGTCAGCCTCCATTACTGGCGGCTTAAACTATTATTTTGGAAACTGAGGAGGGGCAAGAATGAACTATTTGAAAAGAAAACTTGGGATTGTCGGTTCTGTTGTGGCGTTGTCGCTTCTGGCCGGCTGCCTGCTGAGCGGGACGTTTGTGTTCTCGTATATGCTGGTGGAGAATGAAGACCTGATATACAATGGCGACTTCTATTTCGCCAGCGTCGATTGGACCGACGATGATGACTGGGAAGACCATAAAGGCAATATAAAGGATATTGACCTGGTCGGCTTTGAATTGTGGGCAACAAATATCACCGGAACTGCTGATACCTTCACGGTATACGTTGTGGACCTGCAGTCAAACCTTGATGGAGGTTCTACCAGGTCAGAGGTTGACTCACTCGCCACCTTAGCAGTAAATGACCTGCCCATTGCCGCCAGCGGTCAGACCCACGTCACCTACGGACAGTCATTTAAGTACTTAGATAACGTTGAAACCCTCAAGAACCTGACCGAAGCGGGCAAATTCAAGCTTTTCGCTTTTATGACCTCCCCTAGTGTAAATCTCACTGTTGACTCCCTGCGAGTCATCGTGACTCTCACGGCTGGGACGTAGACAGTTTAAGCGAATTGTTGAAAGCCGGCCTGTGAAAGGGCCGGCTTTTTTGTGTTAATCGCTCTTGTCAACGGGTCCAAAACACTTAATTTGGGGCACATTAAATCGCTATTGTGAAACCAGGAGATCGAAAATAGAGAACTATAATATTGTTTTATTCACCAAAACAAAGGAGTCGTTATGCCGAAAAGGCCACATGCGTTGACTGATCTCGTTCATGCTTGTGCAATCGGATTACTTATTGCAAGTGCTATCCCTCTGTGTGTAAGCGCTGGAGATTGAGCAAGTTTCAGTACGTTTGAAGGTAGTTTTGCCTACCAAGGTAGAGATTGGAGATAGAGCCACATAGCAAGGGACACAACAAAATCAGAGTTGTCACATGATGAACAGGGCTGCGATGACACATTGGCATTATGTCACCTTTGGCGCATGGATCTTTGGCGGAAGAGAAAGGAAGTAAAGGGAATCGCTAATATTAGTGACATATCTCTTCGAGAACTTGCCGCTGCAGACTATCTCCGATCCAGAGCTCAGTTAAAAGGAATAACCGGGTAACCTGGAGCTTAGTAGGGCTGGGTGTTTCAGCTGTGGGACTTATTGTGGGAATTCCGAAAGACAGTTCATATGAGACTGGCGCGGTAATAAATAATGTCTGGCACTCTGAAACACACATAGTCAAATACAATGACCGCGAAGAACTCCTACCATGGATTGCTCTATGTGCCACCTTAAGCTTATGGGACCTGATTTCCAAGTCAAAGGAGGAGAAAATCTATCAGTCTTACCTGCGTGACAAGGAAGCTGTGAAGGGTGCACATCTATCCCTGCACAGCAGAGAAATCGGGTACTTAGGATTAAAAGTCAGCCTCTCTATATGACTTAAGCTGTGACTGTGCAGCGCGGAGCCTCGCTACAGTGCTAACTGGGGTTTGAAAGACATGGAGTTTATTGGTCAGTTTGGACAGTATAAAAGAGTAAACGAAAATGGCGGATCCGTACCAAACCTGCTCTACCTGCTATGAACATGTCTCCATCAGTAGGCCAGTACATTGAGCGTAAGCCTGAAGGACAACGCGTTGTAGCTTTGTTTTATTTCATATATCCCTTCACTATCATTGTTCGGATCATAGTACCCCCACCACTTGCTCTCTGTCGGTTTACCCCAGGCTAGATTACCTTCGATGCTCCAATGCCGGGAGAATTCTTGACCAACACCGACAGCAAGGCCAAATCCAAACCCAGAGCTTTGTTTTTCAGGCTTATAAACCCCGAATTCTTCCCACGGCGCAGACCAGATTGAGAAGCCCAGTCCGCCCAAAACATATGTTGAGGGAGCCATTGGCTGGAAAAAATAAGTTATGCCGAGCCCCCCGACTCCATTCACGATTGTCTCGTCTTCAAAGCCGAACCAGGACACTTTACTCATCCAGTAGACTTGCACCTTATTCGTAAAACCATGACCGATTTTGAAATCAGTCATTACGGCGAATTTGTTTTCACGATCGTATGTCACGCTGTATCCCATCATAGGTATCGAGTAAGTCTCAGTGAACGAGATCAGACCCGGCCCCAAGCCGAATCCAAGTATAAAGCCCTTTCTTTGGCCATCAAATGCGCAGGCACAGGAGACATGACCCAATATGAGAATGACCATAAGACTTGATTGCACTGCATTCCGTCGTAACCACTTCATTGTCTGTTCCCTCCTTCCTGAATGGTTACCCTCTCAGAGACAAAGTTTTTTGTCAATATTCTGCTGTCCACAATAGAACGCCTTGGTCTTGTTAGAGATTCCAAATTTTACGTCGTTAAACGAACTGTGCAACTCCTTTGTAAAAAAATAAAGTAAAAATTGCTTGATGGCAAGAGAACATAGATAGGTGTTTTTCCTTTTTTAATCGTTTCGCGTTTGAGCTGTACTTGAGCTAACTCTTTTTTTTTATGGTAGACTTTCTTGCCAACAGGTTGAAATGATCTAAATTGAGCGGCGGGGATACCCCTCCTCCTTGGACTGGGTTGATAAGACTGGCGAAGCTATTGGAAAAAAAGGAGAGTTTAAAATCGAAAACTATAATATCGTGATTATCGGCGGCGGTCCGGGCGGATACACCAGCGCTATACGGGCGGCTATGAAGGGCGCCAAGGTGGCGGTGGTGGAGGTCGACAAGCTCGGCGGGGTGTGCCTCAACCGTGGCTGTATCCCCTCCAAGTCACTTATTGCCAGTGCGGTACAGTACCAGAAGATGAAAGAGGCCGAAAGTTTCGGCATCAGGCTGGCGACGCTGCCGGTTTATGACTGGCTGGCAATGAAAGCGCGCAAGGACAAGATCGTCGGCATGCTGGTGGGGGGCGTCGAGCAGCTTTTCAAGTCGCACGGCGTCGCCTATTTCAAGGGATACGGCAAGGTTACCGGAAAGAACCAGGTAGCTGTCATTGACGATGGCGGAAACGAAACCAGGCTCGAGACCGATAATATCATTATCGCTACCGGCTCCCGATCACGGAGTCTACCTGTTTTCCCAATCGATGGAAAAAGAATCCTCACCTCCGATCATCTTCTGGAACTGGAGCAGCTTCCTCAGTCAATTCTCATCATCGGGGCCGGCGTAATTGGGTGCGAGTGGGCGTTTATGCTGTCGATGCTCGACGTCCAGGTTACCGTGGTCGAGATGCTCAATCACGCACTACCGCTGGAGGACGAAGGGACTTCCAAGCTCATTGAGCGAGAACTGAAAAAACGCAAAGTTGCCCTGCACACCAAGACCAAAGTGGACACTGTCGAGCCGGGAGCGCAGGGGATATCTGCCGGACTATCCAACGACAAGACGGTCGAGGTCAAGCAGGTACTGGTGGCGGTCGGGCGAGCGCACAATACTGAAGACATGGGGCTGGAGGAGGTTGGAGTCAAGCTGAATAAAGACGGCTCCATCAAGACTGGTCCTGACATGCGGACAAACGTCGACAACATCTATGCTATCGGCGACGTACGCGGGGAAATCCTGCTGGCCTACACGGCGGTTCATGACGGTTCGGTGGCTGTGGATAACGCTCTTGGCGGCAAGGCCAAGAAAAACTACCTCGGAGTGCCTTCAGTGATCTTTACCCATCCTGAGGTGGCTTCGGTCGGCCTGACTGAAGCTCAGGCAGCCGAAAAACATGAGATTGTCGTAGGCAAGTTCCCTCTTCGGACACTCGGTAAGGCGCACGCCGAAAACGAAATTGCTGGCGAAGTCAAGGTCATTGGGGATAAAAAGACAGACAAGCTGCTGGGCGTCCACATCGTTGGCCTTCACGCTACCGAAATCATTCACACTGCGGCCCTGGCTGTCAACCGGGGCTTGACCGTTACCCAACTTGGCTCGCTTATCTTCGGGCATCCCGTCATCTCTGAGTCCATCATGGAGGCGGCACACGACCTGCACGGGATGTCGGTCCATCTGGCGAAAAAGCGTCGCTGACGCAAACATTAGCAGGTTGGAGCGGGAATGCGAGTAAATCAGTCTTTGCATGTCGCACATTATGCGCCCGGCTAACTTCATGCTGCTTAACAAAGTAGAAAAGGCGACAAAAACCGCCAGGTTTTCATCCCAGCGCAGTAGCTGCGCTAACGGCACCGACAGTTTTTGACCAGGTTGGGCTAAGGCGGCTTATCACGTTATGCAACAAAGAGTTAAGTGCGCATTCGTGTTCCCCACTGTGTTTGGCACATCACTTGTTACTAATTATCTCGAAGTTAGTTACTCTTAAACATTGCTCGTGAGGCGGTGAAGGGTATTTAGCGGTGGGGATGCTAAGGGAGTTCCTGATAGTAGTCAGGAACTCCTTTTTTTATTGCCATAATGTTGAAACGATCCTCCGGGTCACCGGTCACCCAGCCTGCGTTCAGCCTTCTATCCAAACTTGACTTGCTTCACGCTGCTACCAAACATTCATTTCTGATTGACAGTCCTTTTGAATGCGCGGTCAGGAATCTTTCCTGACCGAACAGGTTCCGTCGGGAAGGATTCCCGACGGCGCAGGAACAAAGGTTAAACACAGTTTTTTACGGCCAATTTCTCATTGACAGCCTATACACCCGACTTGCACCTTTCATATTGACAGGCTCAATGGCATTTAGTACATTGGCCGAAATAGGGTTCGGTAGAAAGTGACTCATATAAGGAATGTTGTAGATTAACTTCTTTGTATCGTGATTGGAGGATATTGATGGCTACAGTCCCTAAGAAAGCCCTCGATCGGTACATGAGATCCGTTTCGAAGTTTCAGAGAGTTCTCAAAATCGCACAGGACCGCGACGTAAACGAAGCAGACACCGTATCAATTATTCAAGACATGTTGGCTGAAGTCTTTGGGTTTGAGAAGTACCTGGAGATTACCAGCGAATTCGCGATCCGCGGCACGTATTGTGATCTTGCCATCAAAATGGACGGGAAGATTCAATTCCTCATTGAAGTAAAGGCTATTGGTCTTACTCTTAAGGACAGTCACTTGCGACAGGTTGTAGAGTATGGCGCGAATGAGGGTGTGCAATGGGTTGTTCTCACGAATGGCATCATTTGGGAGCTTTATAGAATTCGATTCGAGAAACCAATTGATCATGATCTTGTTTCTTCCTTCAATTTCTTGGAACTGAACCCAAGAAAAGCTGAGGACCAAGAAAAATTGTTTCTTTTGTCCAAAAAGGGGGTAAGCAAAGCTGTACGCGAAGATTACTATGAACGTGTCCAAAGCGTAAACCGTTTCGTTATCGGAGCAATAGTTATCAGTGAATCCATAGTGAGTGCAATCAGGAGAGATTTAAGGAAGCTATCTTCCGGTATTAAGGTTGAGGTAACAGAGATCGATAAAATGCTTCGAAGTGAAGTACTAAAACGAGACGTTATTGAAGGTGATGAGGCGGATAAGGCAGCTAGCCGAGTACGTCGACTATCTCGGAGACGAGCCAAACTTTCTGAAAATGCACCCAAAGAAACGAAATCATCAGAGAATTCGAAAACACCATTATCTGATCAGTAGCCTAGCGAAGAGAACGAACAAGGTTAACACAGCGCTTTAGGTAATCATTGTATCGCAATCGTGAACGGAGTAACAAGTACCCGTCTGATCTGATATTTCGTGGGCGGCAGATGTCCACATCTGCCCCATCCCCATAGCGTGTTCTCATGCGACCTGCATAACAGCATTGTCACAGATAGATGTCGGGTTTCTTGTCCGCTAAAGGCGGACGGCGGAACTGACCTACAAAGGCTTTGAGAAATCAAGGCTAAATACAGTCCTTGATAGGCAATTTCTCATTGACAGTTCCTCGAAAATTGGCCACACTTCGCCTGTGGCTGAGATCAGACTGAATACCCCATTGCAGTACGTGAAACGGGTTGGGCCGCGGAAAGCGGAGGTGCTGGAAAGGCATGGGCTCAAAGAGGTGCGGGACCTTTTGTATTACTTCCCCCGCACCTATCTCGACCGGACTAACATTGTCGCCATCGCTAGGGTGAAACTCGACCAATCGGTAACCATTGTCGGCCGGGTCAAAGCGCACGGGGCGCTGTACGGTCGCCGCCGGCGTTTTTATGAAGTCATACTGGAGGACGACACCGGAGCGATAACTCTTCACTGGTTCCAGGGTATCAAGTATTGGGAATGTCTGTTCAAGAAAGGGCAGAAGTTTGCCGCTACCGGTGTAGTCGGCTACTTCAATGGATATCAGATGGTTCACCCTGAAATGGAGCGATTGGAAGAGGACAGCGATCAGATGATCCATGCCGGTCGTATCATCCCGGTTTATCCCCAAACGGCTGTGCTGAACAAGGTTGGTCTCAACAGCCGAGGCATCCGGAGGCTTACCTCTTCTATTCTTGATAACCTGAGCGAGAGAATTGAAGATCCTCTCCCGACAAAGGAAAACAACAAACTTGATCTCCCTTTCCTTCACGAGGCAATAGTTGGAATACACTATCCCGGCAGCCGGGATGAGATAGAATCCAGTCGGCGGCGCTTTGCTTTCGAGGAGCTTTTGAAGTTTCAGTATCTCGTTTTCCGTAGCAAGAGTCAGAAGGAAAAGGTGGTTAAGAAGCATCGCTATCAGCCCCCAGGGGAAAGCATGACGTCGTTTAAGACCAAGCTTCCCTTTCAACTCACCGACAGCCAGAAGAAAGTCATCCGGGAAATTTTCTCTGACCTGCAATGTGAGCATCCGATGGCCCGGCTCCTTCAAGGGGACGTTGGCTGCGGCAAGACGGTGGTGGCGGTGCTGGCCGGGCTGTACGTGGCTGAGAATGACCTTCAGACAGCCTTCATGGCGCCGACGGAGATCCTCGCTGAACAGCATTACCGCATCTGGAGCGATGCCCTGTCGCAGGTTGGTGTGACCAGCGCTCTGCTGACCTCCAGTCTCAAGTTGTCCCAGAAGAAAGCAGTGGCGCGGCGCTGTGCCGAGGGGGAGATTCAAATTTTATTTGGGACGCACGCTCTAATATACGATTACGTCTCCTTCAGCAGGCTGGGTTTGGTGATTATTGATGAGCAGCACCGTTTTGGTGTACAGCAGCGCGGGAAACTTTACGCCAAGGGTGACAATCCCGACCTTCTGGTCTTGACTGCCACGCCCATACCCCGCACCCTGGCGCTGACTCTGTACGGCGACCTTGACATTTCAACCATTGACACTCTTCCTCCCGGCAGAAAAGAAACCCGAACTGTTTGGAGGATGCATGATGCCCGCGATCAGGTGTATCAGTTTGTCAGAGAAGATATTGAAAAAGGCGGACAGGCGTATTTTGTCTATCCGGTAATTGAAAAGTCTGACCAATTAAATCTGGAAAGCGTCGAAGAGGCCTATCGGGAATTATCGGAACGGGTGTTTGAGAAGTTGCGGGTAGGGATGGTACATGGAAGGGTGAAGCAGAAAGAACGGGAGGCCATCCTCGAAAGATTTCGCTGTGGTCAGCTTGATATTCTTCTGTCAACGACCGTCATAGAGGTCGGAATCGATAACCCCAACGCCACCATCATGATTATTGAACATGCCGAGCGGTTTGGCCTGTCGCAACTGCACCAATTGCGGGGAAGAATAGGTCGCGGCCGGAAAGAAGCGACACTGGTGGCGTTGGCGCATCCTCCTATTTCCGACGTGGCACGTCACCGATTGGGGATGTTTACCGCCACTACGGATGGTTTCAGGATCGCCGAGGCGGACCTGGAACTGAGGGGGCCGGGGGAGATGTTCGGGGTGCGGCAGTCCGGCCTGCCAGAGTTTCGGACGGCAAAACTCTCGGCTGACAGGGACCTGATCGAGGCCGGACGCCGCCTGCTGGAGGATCTGTTTGCTGGCGATAAGCATCTTGACAGAGAATACCGGAATCTGTATACCTACCTCAATGAAACGGCCTCCCCAAAGGAGATGCTTTTAGGTGGAGGCTGAAGGATAATGGATGAACAGAGGTTGTCTCAAAAGGCGACAGAGTCGCGTAGGGGCGGGGCTTGTCTCCGCCCGGTGCAAAGGCTTGTGGCGACACAAGGCCGCCACCTACGCGGGTAAACACCACTTGTGAAACAGCCTCAGCAGTTCCGACATCAAAGCAAAAAAATACAGGAGTCATTGATATGACTGAACCACATGAGAGTATTGACCCGCATTTTTTTCAACTGATCTTCTCGCTGCAAGCAGGCGCCATGCAGCAGATAGGAAAAATCGCCTCGCCGATCTCAGGAAAGATTGAGCGGAACCTGGATATGGCCAGAAACAGCATCGATATGATCAACATGCTCAACACCAAGATGGCGGGAAACCTGACCAAGGAAGAAAGCGAGCTTCTCAAACACGTCCTCTATGAACTTCGGCTGAATTATGTCGATGAAGTGAAAAAAGACGAGACGAAAAAGGCCGAAGCGAAACCGGCTGAGAAGGACACCGAGTCATCCCAGAGCGAGACAGAGCCCAAGCAGACAGACCGTGATTCAGAAAGCTCCAAACCTGACTTCTCGGACAGCAAGAATCAGTAAAGGCAAGCAGCGTTTGGCTTTTCCACGTTATAACGTGTATAAACAAATGAGGCAGTCTGTCACTTTGGCCGGTAGCAAAAGTCCCATTTTGGCTTGATTTTTGCGACCTTTCAGGCTATATTGAGGTAGATGAAAGTGGCTGAGAGGCTTTCAGTTAGTCCCGTGATATCAAGGTCTGCGATGATAGCTCTTTTTGGATCCAAATTGGAATTCGATAAAGGACTGGCACCGTTCACCAGTTTCAAGACCGGAGGCTCGGCCAGGTACTTCATTTCGGCTCAGACCGTTGACGATGTCGCCCAGGCTGTAAAGGCGGCCAAAAAACTGAACCTGCCCCATTTTTTCCTTGGTGGCGGTTCCAATCTCCTCGTTTCTGATCAGGGATACGACGGCTTGATTGTCAGGATTGACGTTCGGGGACTTGAGCTTATCGGGGAGGTGGAGATTGAATGCGGCGCTGGCGAGGAGCTGGCGGCTCTGGTCGATTTTGCGGCTGAAAACTCGCTGAGCGGTTTTGAATTCGCAAGCGGTATATGGGGAACTGTCGGCGGCGCTGTCTATGGTAATGCCGGGGCCTATGGTGGCGACATCGGGTCAGTTGTTGCCGAAGTGACTCTCGTTGACAGCCAGGGTGAAGTCAAGACGGTTGGCCCTGAGTACTGTCGGTTCGGTTACCGAGATTCCTACTTGAAAACTAGCGGGGAAGCGATAGTGAAAGCACGCTTCAAGCTAAAAAAGGTAGATGCCAACCACATCAGGCAAAGGATTGACGAGATCCTTGCCCTTCGGCGGGACAAACATCCTGTCGAGGGACATTCAGCCGGCTGTTTTTTCAAAAATGTCCCTGATCCCAGCCGGCCACACGGAAAAGTCCCGGCAGGACGTCTGCTTGAAGAGGTGGGCGCCAAACGGATGGCGGTCGGCGGTGCCCGGGTTTTTGATAAACATGCTAATATCATTGTCAACACCGGTTCGGCGACATCGAATGACATCCGGAAGCTGGCGGACATGCTCAAGAAGAAGGTGTACGAAAAGTTCGGCGTTAAGCTGGAAGAAGAAGTAATCCAACTGGGAAAATTCTAACATAAGGAGACTGCCTATCGACCTATCTTTAACGCGCTAAAAACGACCGATACTATGTATTAGTGTGAGTTTCGCATTGCGAAAGTTTGTTTTGCCTGTTCTGGTTGGCCTGTTGCTCGCAGGGGTGTTAGTCTGTCCGGGTGAAGGAGCAACCGGGTATACAGGCTTTCTTCAATCGCCGCCTTCGTTTGTCTCGACGTACGATGAACAGTTGGCGCCGCCGTCGGTGGCATTGTCCTCAAGGGCGACCCTGCTGTTCGGTTACAGTCTCCAGCGCCGTCCCAAATTCAGCAGGTCGAGCTTTTCGGCAAGCTCGCTTACTTTCAATTCGCTATATTACAAAAGCGCAAAACTGAACAAATCAATGATCCCGGTGACGGTCGACGCCCCGCAATACCTGTCGCATCGGAAGAAAAAAAGCGTCGATCAGGAATTCTCTAGGCTGCTCACCAGATCTATAACAAATCCTGAACAAGGACAGCGAAGAGGCGGTCTGGGCATCACCGTGGGGCTGCCGAAAAGGCTCAACCGAATCTTCGGTGAAGGGGGCGCCGGACTAAGGGTCTCCGGCTATCGTCGGATAATGTTCTCCGGGCGATCGCAGTGGACCGACGCCGCCGAGTCAGACGTGTACAGTCAGAGCAAGTTCCCTTCCTTAAGCATGGAACAGACCTATCGCTTTGACATCAATGGCACCATCGGTACCAAGATTTCAGTGAAGGTGTCCGAAGACAGCCGGCAGAATATTCCGCTGGCCAACCGGCTTATCATTCGTTACAAAGGTGATGAGGATGACGTTCTCAAGTCGATCGAAGCCGGTAACACCACGCTGTCGCTGCCCAATACCAAGTTTGTCGGGTACTCCTCGAGCATCCGCGGGTTGTTTGGAGTCAAGTCTGAAGCGCAGATAGGCAAGCTGAGACTTATCGGCATCGCCTCTCAGGAGCAAGGATCATCCGAAAGTGTGTCGATCAGTCCTACCGGCGAAGAAAGCGCCGAGTATACCCGCGATTACGATTATGCTCAGGCTCGGATTTTCGACCTCGGGGACTCTACCTCTTTTGAGGAGGGAGATTCGGTAATAACGCTCTACGTGTATGAGCAAGTGCTAAAGAGGGACAATAGCACAGCCCAGGATGCTATCCTCAAAGTCGACCCCAATAGCGAAGCAATAGGTACCGAGGACCTAACCTTCGTCCAGGGGTCAGACGCTTTGGAACAGATCGACGAGGTATCGTATTCATATTTCAGTGATCCCGTGCGGAAGCAGCATTATGTTGTCTTCAATTCCGGCCGCCGCCAGGGCAGGGCGCTCGGTATCTATATGGAGGTGCTGCAAAAGGCGAATGGCAGCGTCTATACGGTTGGCAACATCTCCCCCGAACCCGGCCAGCCTTTGCTTTTGAAGCTGCTGTATCACAGCGCACCGAGCCCTCAGCACCAGACGTGGAACTTGATGTGGCGAAATTGTTACAATATCCCACGCGGCATCTCGGTGGACGATATTGAGATAAAGGTGTTCAGGGGATCAACGGGAAATGAGGGGAGCTCTTCCAGTTTCGAGTTCCAGGAGTCCGAGGGAAGGATACAGAATTACATTGAGATATTAGGACTCGACCAGTACAACGAACGTGATCAGAAGCTCCCTGACGGCAGATTTGACGAGCGATTAGAAATCTTCAGACCTGATTGGGGGCTTCTGATCTTTCCCCACCGAACCCCATTTGACCCTGATACGTCCTTCGTGGATGCCAACGGCGTTTCCACGGACACACTGGAGATGAAAGCGCCTCTGATATACAACTACGAATCGTCGGAACAGAAAACCCAATCCAGTCGCTACTACATTCAGCTTGTCACCAAGGCGCGAAGTTCCATCATTCCTTTGGGGCATGCCAACATAATTGAGGGGTCCGAGCGGGTGATAGTGAATGGCCGGCTTCTGGAGCGGGGGACAGACTATAATATCCGGTATGATTTTGGCCAATTGACCCTTACCTCAGACGAAGCCATGGACCCCAACGCCGATATTGATATCCAGTTTGAGTACGCTCCTTTCCTGGCGGTGCAGAAAAAGACGCTGCTGGGTATGAGAGCCGAATACGAATGGAGCAAGAACCTGGAATTTGGCACTACCGTTCTATATAAGTCCGATAAGGCTCAAGATCGAAAGCCGCGCGTGGGACAGGAAACAGCCCGAGCCGTCATTTATGACGTTGACGGCTCCTGGCGCACGAAGGCCAACTTCCTGACCTCCTTAGTCGACGCCCTGCCGCTGATCGAAACTGAATCTCCTTCGAGTTTCAGAATCGAAGGGGAACTGGCGCAGTCCCGTCCCAATCCCAATGTTGACGGTGTTGCCTACGTGGACGACTTTGAAGCCGCCCAGGAACAGCTCTCTTTAGGCCTTCAGCGGACTAACTGGAAAGCAGCCTCCCTGCCGGTTCAAGTGGACACTGCTAACTGGGGGCAAGGCAAGATTCTCTGGCACGCCCCTAAGGACCCGCTGGATGTGAGGGAAGTCTGGAACGTTGATCCTAAACAAGGGGAAGGAACCATTCGCACCCTGCGTCTGGTATTTCGACCTGATACTATCCAGTCATGGGCGGGAATTATGCGCGGCTTCTACCAGCGAATCGACGCCCAGCGCGTCCAGTTATTGGAGCTTCGGGCGAAAGTAAGTGAGGGAGCACAGGGTAAACTCCACATTGACATTGGTACTATTAACGAAGATATGAATGGTGATGAGATCGCGACCAACGAAGACAAAAACAACAACGGAGTTGTGGATGAGGAGGAGGATGTCGGCCTTGATGGAAAAGCCGACGAGGCAGAGGACGGATATGACGAGAATACAAACCCAGACCCCAACGGCGACAACTGGTATTTCATGGGTGAGGGAAAGTGTCCTCTTCCATCAGGTGAATGTGATAAAATCAACTGGGGAGACGAGTCTATCCGCTACGAGTGGCTTAACGGTACCGAAGGCAACCTCCTGGACCCGGGCTGGTTAGGGATACCTGACGAGGAAACCCTTACCCGCCGGGGGCAGGTCCGAGCCAATGCCTACTTTTCTTATGTTATAGATTTGGGTTTGGACATAGATTCGTTCCGAGTGGAGGGCTCCGAACGAAACGGCTGGTGGACCTATCGTATTCCTATCAGAGATTCACTGGCTCTGGATACCATCGTTTTAGACGTTAATCCAGACACTGGAGATACCCTCCAGTTTTCTTGGAATGAAGTTACCCACGTACGGGTCTGGTTTGAATCCGAAGCGAGTCAAACCCAGAATGACACCGTTGAAATCGCTGCCTGGTATTTTGTGCAATCCAACTGGCAGGACTCGGTTTTGTACGGTGAAGAGTCGGACAGCAGCACCAGTTTCGTGGTAGCCTCCATCAGCGAAGAAGATAACACTTTTGATCCTCCTCCGGGCGTCGAACCATACAAGGACCCGAACTACAATGTGACCGAAGCCCAGCGAGGCCTCCTGCTGCAATTTGATTCTCTTACTGTGGGTGATACCTGTTTAGCCGTCAAGAACCTCATCAGCGCCGACAAGTACTCCGGATACCGCCAGCTTGAGATGTACGTCTACGGTGGCGACATAGAACCGGCAGGCGAAGGAAAGGTCATGTTCTTTTTCCGTCTCGGTAAAGATGGCAACAACTTTTATGAGCAAAGGAGGCTCATTTACTCCGGCTGGGATGAGCGCAACCACATCAGCTTTGACTTCAATGAGATTACTGGCCTGAAAGATGCCGCCCTCATAACAAAAGGGCGAACAAAATGGAACGAGATTGATACCACAGATGGTTCGTATCGTGTTCGGGGCAATCCAAATATCAACGACGTGAAGTTCTTTGCCGCCGGGATCATCAATATCGATAATGTTGATTCAGCCCGCCTGACGGGCGAAATATGGCTGGATGAATTGCGGGTGACCGAAGTGCGCAAGGACGTCGGTACGGCTGCTCGCATATCAGTCGGCGGGACCATTGCCGATCTAATGAGCTACAACTTCTCATTCCAGTCACAGGACGCCTTTTTCCGTGGTCTTTCTTCAGCCACTCGGGGCGGTTCCTCCAATAATTTAGGGAGCGGAAAAACCACTACGCTCATCAACTACGGGGGTTCACTGAGCTTTCATAAGTTCCTGCCCAGGTCATGGGGTGCGAATATCCCCATTTCCCTTTCACATTCAAAGACTATCGAGACACCTCTGTTGCGCTCCAATTCCGACATCGTGCTACCCGAGGAAATCCGGGAAAAGGAAAGGTCGATCAGCGAGTCCAACAGCTTCCGTATCTCCGAGTCGTTCAACCGCAAAGGGAAAAACCCGCTGTTCAATTTGCTGCTGAATCGGTTTAACACGTCGCTTTCGTATAGTTGCAGCCGACGGAAAACGGTGACGATACTGGACGCTTTCGGCGAAAACTACAGCGTTAGCTCGAACTTTAACCTTGGTGTCAGTAAGCCGCCGACTCTGCCGATTTTCTTCTGGACAAACCCGCTGCCCCTTCTCAAGAAGACATCAGGATCGAGATTGGGACTTTATCCAAGCGCCTGGACACTGACCGGCAATTACAATCGGAACCTGTCAATTACCAAAGATATTAGTGAAAAGCTTACCTCGTCACTTACGCGGGGTTTCACCGGAACGATGAGCCTCAAGTACAAAGTCTTTGATAATCTCACGACCAGTTTCAGTTACAGTACCACGAGAGACTTAAGCGACACGGGCCAGGTAAATCTCTCCTTGAAAAACTTCCGCTTGGGACTTGAGACCCAGTACGGTCAATCCTTCAGCGCCAGCTATAATCCCAACCTTCTTAGCTTCCTGACAAGTAGCTTTTCATACAAGTCCAACTACCGCGATACTTATTCAAGATCCTCGCAGTCTCGGCAGTCGGCCATGTCCCGTTCATGGTCGGTCAACGGCAAGTTTGAGCACATCAAGTTTTTGGGGCGCGGTAAACCGGATTCTCCGGGGAGAAGATCCGGCCGCCACAGGGGAGGCGAGAGCGGCGAGGAGGGCGGCGAGGAAAAACCCAAGTCGGGTAAGCCATTTTACGACCCCCCGCTGGCGGTTCTCAGGTTCCTGACCGGTTGGATTCAGCCGCTCTCTTATAGCTATAATGAAGGCTTCAGCACAACACTTCCCGGTATGCTGGCGCGACCGAAATGGAAGTATCGCTTTGGGTTTGGGCGCGAGGCCGAAGTAGCCACGGTATCGGAAGGGCGAACACCGAGTTCCGGAGAAGATAAGTCGTACCAACTTGGATCAGGTTTCAGCTTCCTGGGCGGTCTCTCGACCACTGTGGCATTCCGTCAAAAGGTAACGCGGGATATCGTCAAACAGGGTTCCCGATACAAGAATGTCTCTACTTCCTGGCCTGACCTCAACATCAGCATCCGAAAATTCCAGAGTTTCCCTCTAATTAAAGGGCTCATCAATAAGTTCATCGACGTGTTTTCACCGCGGACAAACTACGGCCGTCAGATAAAAGAGCAGTACGATATTGTTGGAGGATTTCTCAGGTCCCGGTCGGTTTCCATCAGCCACAGCCCGCTTTTATCGGTGAACTTTAAAGTACTGCGGTCGCTGTCGCTCTCCTCCACCTACACGCTCACAAAAAGCGAGGACGAGAAGTATAATCCCACCACCGGCGCCTTCCAGTCGCAAACCCGCACTGAGCGAAAGTCCATAGGCGTGACCACCAGTTACAAGTTCTCGGCCCCGGGCGGCATATCAGTGCCGCTGTTCGGCAAAATCCGATTCAAGTCAACTATGAGTATCTCCCTTGACGTAAAAAAGAATGCCAGCAAAAGCGAAACCAAAAGGACCGGGGAAGGTTGGGTTATATCGACCGACAAAGCCGACTTTTCCGTGAATACCAATATCTCCTACACCTTCAGTCAGCAGATCAAGGGCGGCCTGAGCGCCGGTTGGCAAGACTCTTCCGACAATTTCAGAAACCGCAACAACCATAGCAGGACGCTGGAGGGCTGGGTTGAAATTCGATTCTAAAGGGTTTTCAATTGACAGTCAGTTCTCGCCTCCTGTAATTACCGTCATGACCTGTTGCAGATTTGGTGCCGCGATGGCGTTGCTGCTGGCCGTTTCCTGTGCCGACAAAAGAGAGCCGCCGCCGGCTTTTGACGGCCAAAGAGCCTACCGATACCTGATAGAGCAGGTCGATTTCGGGCCTCGCGTCCCGGGAAGCAAGGCCTCGGCGGAGTGTCGGAGCTTCTTTTCCAATCATTTCGTGGAACTGAGCGCCCGTGTCGATTCTCAGGCCTTTGCGTTTTTCGACCCGTACTCGCAGACGGATATCCCGCTGACAAACATCATTGCCCAATACACGGGTACCGGCGAGGCGGCCGAGACAGTCGTTCTTATGGCGCACTACGACAGCCGTCCTCGAACGGATTATGCCCGCGACCCCAAGCTGAAAGACAAGCCGATTGACGGCGCCAACGATGGCGCTTCCGGGGTGGCGGTGTTGATGGAACTGGGCAGCCTGTTTGCCCAAAAAGCTCCTCCCTGTAATGTCGACCTGGTGCTGGTTGACGGTGAGGATTGGGGTAAACCCCGTGACCTCGATTACTATCTTTTAGGGTCGCGGGAATTCGCCCGCCGGGGTATTCGGGAGAAATATCGCTTTGGCATTGTCATCGACATGATCGGCGACTCCTCCCAACAGCTCTACCGCGAAGGCTATTCGGAACGGTCTTGCCGAGCCTTGAATGACGCCGTATGGGGAGCCGCCGCTCGGCTTGGGATAACAACCTTCCGCGACACGATAAAGTACACGATTGTCGACGATCACCTGTCTCTCATTTCCGCCGGCGTGCCCGCCATAGACATTATCGATTTTGACTATCCGTACTGGCATACCGAGTTTGATACGCCTGATAAATGCTCCCCCACGGCGCTGGCTAATGTCGGGCGGGTACTGGTTGAAATAATTTACAATCCTTCGTTATGGCCAAAAAAGTAATTAAAACGCCGCGTGATTTCCCCTCAGTAGAAGAACTCCTTCAGGAGAACACTCTCACAGAACAGATTTCATCTGTTCCGCGGCCACTGGCGGCACAGATGGTCAGGGAGGTTATCGCTCAGAGTAAGAAAAAGCTCAAGCAAGGCTCGCAGACAATCTCCATTGAGAAGCTCCTGTCGGATATCAGGTCCTCGATAGTCGCGGCTAAAAGAAATGAAATCTCCCACATCATAAATGCCACCGGCATTGTAGTGCATACCAATCTTGGCCGGGCGCCCCTGTCGGAGGCTCTTTTCGAGGCCGTCAAGCGGACCATTACCGGCTATGGCAATATCGAGTTTGACCTGGGAAGGGGCTCACGGGGAGGACGGGGCGCGGCGTGCGAACGGTACCTGACCTTGCTGGCCGGGTCGGAAAGCGCCACTGTCGTAAACAACTGTGCGGCGGCTCTCTTTTTGATCTTAAACACCCTCGCCAACCGCAAACAGGTTCTCATTTCGCGCGGAGAGCTGGTTCAGGTCGGCGGCGGTTTTCGTATCCCTGATATTCTAAAAAAATCGGGCGCCCGGCTCTGTGAGGTAGGCACCACCAACATAACCACGATAGCCGACTACGAAAGCAACCTTAACCAGAAGACCGGCCTCATTCTGAAAGTACATAAAAGCAATTTTGTGCAGGCCGGATTCACCGAAGAGGTGCCGCTAAAACAGCTGGTCGAACTTGCTGCGGCGCGCAACCTGTCGGTTGTCAACGACCTCGGCAGCGGGGCCTTTGTCCCTACGCGCGAGTGCCTCGGTTACGCCGAACCGACCGTGCAGCAATCGGTACGCGATGGAGCCGATTTGACCTGTTTCTCAGGCGACAAGATGCTTGGCGGCGTGCAGGCCGGCCTGATCGTGGGGCGGGCGGAGCTTGTCAAGAAAATCAAACGAAATCCCCTTTTCCGCACAGTACGGGTGGATAAATTTGTCTTTTCAATGCTGGAGAAGCTGTTGGCGATCTATCTGAACGGAAGTCACCAGACGGAGATTAAGCTCTGGGCGATCCTTTCGGTGCCGGAGTCGAAGCTTTACGAAAAGGGCAAGGCGCTGCTGAAAGAACTGGGCAATCCCTCGGGATTATCTGTAGATGCAACTAAGGCGTTTGTCGGGGGAGGAGCTCTGCCTGAGTCAAACATTCCTTCCATCGGCATTGTCTTTTCCGAGCCGTTCAAAGCGGCCACTCTTATGCGCAAATTCCGGATGATGGACCCGCCCATTATCGGCCGCATTGACAACGAGCGGTTCATCCTCGACCTCAAAGCAGTGGCGGATGACGAATTGGATCTGCTGCGTGATTGCATCAAGATAATCATCAAAGGATAACCGGAGATGATCGTCATCGGCACAGCGGGACATATTGATCACGGCAAGTCCGCCATCGTAAAGCGTCTGACCGGCACCGATCCTGACCGCCTGCCGGAGGAAAAGGCGCGCGGCATGACTATCGACCTGGGCTTTGCCTTTTACAGGACACCGTCAGGGGATGACATCGCTTTCGTTGACGTCCCCGGTCACGAGCGCTTCGTGAAAAACATGATCGCCGGCGCCGGAGGAATAGACGTGGCCATGCTGGTCGTGGCCGCCGACGACGGCTGGATGCCGCAGAGCCAGGAGCATTTCCAGGTGGTGCGACTGCTGGGAATCAATAGCGGTTTTATTGTCATTAATAAAATTGACCTGGTCGAAAGCGACTGGCTTGAGCTGCTGCGGCAGGATATCAAAGATAAGGTCCGCGACTCATTTCTATCCGACGCACCTATTTTCCAGGTCTCGGCCGAAACCGGCGAGGGTTTTGAGTCACTTCGCGACTACCTGAACAGACTTCCGCGACAGGCAGGAACTCGCAGGGACATTGGCAAAGCCCGGCTGTACATCGACCGGTCATTTGTCAGGCCCGGCATCGGCGGGGTGGTTACCGGCACGTTGCGAAGGGGAAATCTGTCGGTCGGTCAGTCAGTATCGGTCTGGCCATCGATGACAGTGGGCAAAGTCCGTTCCCTGCAATCGAACAACCAGGACGTCCAGACGGCTGTCCCCGGTCAGCGAACCGCCGTTTCCTTCACGGGAATAGACAAGGAACTGCTGGTTCGGGGAGGAGTCGTCTCCGACCGGCTTGATCTCTCCTTTTTCAAACAGCATCCGGTACTCGCCATCTCAATGGAACTCATCGGCGAAGCGCCGGTGACGCTTGTTGATCGGCGCCGGATTCTACTGATGGTTGGAACCACCGAGATGGAAGGCGAAATCCGGCTCCTCAACCGCAAAGAGATAACGCCCGGTGAAAAAGGCGTTGTTTTCTTCAAGCCGGATGAGCCAGTCTACTGCTTAGTCGGCGATCACTATGTAGCTCGTCTTCCCACGCCGATGGTGACTTTGGGAGGTGGCCGGATACTTGACCATCTGGTACACTTTCCCCGCCGGAGGCAAGCCTCATCTTATGGCTATCTTCAACGGCGTCTGTCCGGCAGCATCATTGACCTCATCATCTCAGAACTGCAAAAAGCAGCGATCGTTGCGTCAGATGATCTTCTAAATGAAGCCGACTTTTCAAAGTCCGAAGTCCAGACCGCGGCAACAGGTTTGATAAAACGGGAAACACTAGGCAGATTCCAAAAGTATCTGTTTCACACGGAAACCCTGGCAGCTTCTCTGGAACGCTTTATAGATGTTGTCTCTAAGTTTTTGGAGGATAAACCCCATCTGGCGGGTTTGTCTCTGAAACAATTAGTGAAACTGTCAGAATATGATGAGCCGACAACGGAGGCATTTCTTAAGTACCTGACAGCGAAAGGCTCCATGACGAAGTTAGGAGACAAGTACGATCTCGCGGGACGAGGCATGAGCTTGAAAGGAGCCATAAAGGATGCGCATGACGGGATAATGAAAAGCCTGAGAGAGCAACCCTATGCTCCTCCTATCTTAAGTAACTTAGCATCAGATGGAAAACATTATAAGGAGGCAATCAAGTACATTATCGACTCCGGCGAGGGGTACAAATGCGGTCCCGACTTTGTTTTCCTGTTCGATGTTTGGCAAGAGATAGTGCAATTCATCAAGATGCGGTTAAGGAAAGCGGACACGCTGGCGGTGACGGAACTCAGGGAACGCTTTGGCTTCACGCGTAAGTATGTCATTCCCATTTTAGAAGAGACCGATCGGATCAAGCTGACCCGTCGCGAGGGAGATATCAGAGTCAAGGGAGACAGGTTTGAAAGCGAAGAGTTTGATTTATAATGCTCGTATCTATACGCAGGCCGAAAACCTTGTCGTTGACTCCATGGCTATTCGGCACGGACGCGTTGAAGCGGTCGGTTATAACCTGCAGCACGCCGGTGAGTATAGAAGTTACTCTCGAATAAACCTGCGGGGGAAGACTGTCGTCCCGGGATTTGTGGATGCACACACGCACTTCCACTTTTTCGCCCTCTCGCTGGCGAGGGTCTCTCTTCACAGCCTGAACTCGCTTGACGCCTGCCTGAGAAAAATCAAGAAGTATGCTCAGAGCTTGAAGCGCCATGAGTGGGTCGTCGGCGAGGGGTACGCCCTTGATCGTTTCCGGAAACGGGTCCAACCCGACCGCTACCTGCTGGACAAAGTGACCGACGGTCGACCGGCGTTTATCTTTTCCAAGGATCAGCATTCGGCCTGGGTCAACAGCCGCGCCCTCGAAATAGCAAAAATCTCCAGGACAACACCGAATCCTCCGGGCGGGGAGATTGTCCGATTCGAGGACGGCAGCCCCACCGGCATCCTCCGCGAAGCCAGCGCATACGGTCATGTGTTCTCATCCATCTCGGCCCCCTCGCGGTGGCAGGTCAATCGTTGCTACAAAAAAGCTCTTGAACATGCCTACCGCAAAGGGGTCACCGGCGTACACTCCTTTGACGGCTCGGCTGCGTTTGTGTATTTCAGCCAACTGGCCGAAGAGGACAAGCTTGGCTTGCGGATCAACTACTATCCACCGGCGGGACTGCTGCCGCAGTTGCGTAAGACCAATACCAGGTATGGCACCGGCACTGATTTCTTTCGTGTTGCCGGCGTTAAGATCTATGCTGACGGTTCCCTGGGAAGCCAGACGGCATTGTGCTTTAATCGTTACCTTGGAAGCCAGGACAACTACGGCATCGAGGTGACGCCGGCAGGTGAAATGCGACGGATGGTCAGATCGGCGGCGAAGCTTAGTCTACCCTGCGCCGTTCATGCTATCGGCGACAGGGCTGTTTCAAATGTCCTGGACGCTCTGGAAGGCAGCCCCCCCTTGCCGTTCGGCGTGCGTCACCGGATTGAACATCTGCAGCTGGTGCGAAGGAAAGACCTTACTCGTATGAAGAGGCTGTCAGCCGTTGCGTCCATGCAGCCGTCGCACTGCCCCTCGGATATCAAGCTGGTACGCAAATACTGGGGAGCGCGAGGCGCCAATTGCTTTCTGTTTCGGACGATTATCGACAAGGGTATCGACCTGGCGTTTGGTTCCGATGTTCCTATTGAACCGCTTGACCCGATCGCAGGTATCGCAGCTGCTGTGCGACGAGCCTTACCCAACAGCAAGGATGTTTTTTATCCTGAACAGCGGATCACCGCTAGAGAAGCTCTCTATCACTTTACCGTCGGTCCGGCTATTGCCTCCGGCGAAACCGACCGGCGCGGTCGATTGCTGCCCGGCTACCCGGCCGATTTCGTTGTTCTCTCGGACGATATTACCAGAGTCCCGGTCGGTAGAATCTATGACACAACAGTTTTAGCTACAGTCCTTAACGGTCAGGTAAAGTATCGACACAGCTCATTTTGGCTATAAAGAAGGCAAAGGTGTGATATCCAGTTTTACTCTTTGGCGTCTACAGGATAAAGGTAAACCCACAACACGGGGGGGACTTGGGATACATATCGAACTTTCTTACAGGTAGTCGTCTAAGTAGGTTAGGTAAGCTACGTTGAGTCGACTACCGCCACGATTAGTATCGCTTCGCCGCCTCCAGCAGCCAAGGTCCTACCTGAAGCCCTGGTTGAGACCATAGTTAGTCGAGCTGCCGCCTACTGCCAGTAATGCCACCAGGCCATATCCAGCATCCACCGCCACTCCGGCGGAACTGATTCATAGTCCGGATAGTAGCCATGGAAAACTGCCACATTGTCGACCACCGTGAAAATGTAATATTCTTCATAAATGCAGCCCGAGGGGCAATCCCCCCAGGCATTGCGGAAAAAGTACACTATCTGGCTGCCGTTCTGGTACAACAGCAGCATCGGGTGGTCACCCCAAATCCAGTTTGGCTGGACGTAGCGAACCCCCGGCAAGCCAACGTACGCGTCAGCCAGCACGACCGGATGAAGGTAGCCATGAAACTCCAGTATGACGTAGCTGATACCAGGACTGCATAATCTAATCGTGATCGATTTGAGATCGTAAAACTCATTCAGCGAGTCCCAATGGTGGTACTCTCCCGACGCGATGCTGTCACACGCGCCGTCAGTTACACCCACCAACAGCACGCTAGGTTCCCACTGTGGAGTGAACTCGATTCCGACACTACTGATTGAATCCCCCCACTGCGTTCGGATGATTGCCAACTCACTGCGGATTTGCTCATACAGCTCGACTGGGGCAACCAGTTCCCCAGACAGCCAAATCGCTGCTATGGCAGCTTCCGCATCCACATATGCAAGCTCGCACGGTGCCGGCTCCGGACCACCTCTGAATAGATAGTCGACCAAATACGTCAGGTCAGCTACGTTAATCGCGCCAAGGCCGTCAACATTGCCCTCTTCCATGCATGGGGGCGATGGGCCGCCAAAGAACAAGTAGTCAACCAGGTACGTCAGGTCGGCGACATTGGGTCCCCCAGAGTTGTAGTCAACATCACCGCGCATACCGTCGTGGTTGCAGCAGCCTATCGTGAAACAATGAGGCCCATCCCAGGTCGGAGTGTAGCTTTCGGTCAGGGTGGACCACGCCCATGTTGACCAGGGCCAGTACGCCATGGTGTCAGCCACTGAATCCAGACAGATCGTCCTGCCATAGAGAGCAGGGTCGTCCGGTATTTCAATCGTTATGCTCCACGCCACGTCGTCGTACACTACCCAAAACCCCCCAGCGGAATCCTCACCACCGAAGACAACCGTGTCGGCTCCATCACCGTTAGTGCCCATGGAAGAAATCCATCTGTCCCCGAATGGCAGCCACGGGGGAAGATACTGCCCGTAGGTCGTGTCCCAGACTGCACCATCAGGCGAATACACCCGGAAGCCGTTATTGTAGACATAAAGACCACCGACGTGGCTGGTGTCAATCTGTACTCTCAAACGAAACTCAACCGTGCTGCCGGCAGGTATATGGTTGCCGCTGGAGGGGACAACCTCGTAAAGAGATATGGCATCTTGTGCGGCAACACTTACTGCACAGACAACCAGCAAGACACCTGTTGTAATTGCTCGTCTCATAACAGTCCTCCTATTTCTGATTCTATCCAGCTGAGCACCCCACCTTAGGCGCAGGGCCACTAAAGAACAGATACTCCACCAGATAGGTTAAATCTACCACATTGACACTGCAATTGCCATTAATATCCGCCACGAACAGGGGCCACGGCGGGATACACCCGTGGAACAAAAAATCCACAAGGAAAACAAGGTCGGCAATGTTAACAGTGTGTGAATGATCGAGATCGCCTAATGTCCACGTCCAGAAGTCTGGTGTGTTGGAGGACATGGTTGACATTCCGGTATTGTCGAAGGCTGTGACGCGCCACCAGTAGTGGGTACCGAATTGCAGGGAGTCGATCATTGTGTAGGATTCGTCATCTATGGAATCAATCGTTAATACGAAGGTGAAATTGGAATCAACTGCAATCTCCAGTTTGTAGCGGATGGTGTCCAGTGGATCAGGATCGTACGACCGCTCCCACCAGAACTCCGTCAGCATGTTGAACACCGGCAGGCCACCTGTATCTGGAGGGTAGAGAGCTTGGAAACTGAGAGGTGGTTCGGGAGTAGCGTTCACGACAAAGGTCTCGGAGGGAGACCAGTCAGAATACTCGTAGCCGTCAAAAGCACGTGCCGACCACCAGTATATACAGCTTTCGCCCAAGGATTCAATGACCTGTCCTCCAGTGGAATCTGGTGTCTCCGGCACCCCCACGAGGTCTATTATAGGGGCAACACAGTCCGTGTCGTGGAATCCTGAGAAATCATACGTAAGCGTGTCACCCTCGGCGTCGGTGGAGTTCTGAATCCAGAGGGTGGGTAAGCTGTCTGTGTATTCGTCATTAATGGGACTTAGAGGTATTGGAACCGAAGGCACCGAATTCATACGGAAGGCAATCTCAAACCACTCAGACCAAATCGAACCGTTGTTCACTCGGAGCCGTAAGTAGTAGGTCTCACCGTCAAACAGTGTCGCCCCGGCATACGTAACGAAAGTATCCGACGTTTCAAACGGAGTAGGATTCCACATCTCGGCGTAAGCCCAGTCAGAATCGGTTCCAACTGCAACCTCGAACCGGGTCTGAGGGCACTCTCCCGTGGGATCCAAGTAAAGCCAGTCAATCCCGGGAGAATGGTTGATTACATGCTGGGCGTTGTCTTTCCCGTCTACCAAAACAGAATATACCATGGGGTCGCTGATGGTATCAAAGAATAAATGCGTAAAGCCCGTTTGCCAACCTGTACCGGTGCCTCCTTGAGTCGTCTGTCGGGCCAGGGCGGAATAGTATAACCCCATGATTCCTCTTTCACTATCGTCAATCCAATATCCCGTTGATCTGTAGACAGCGCGTCCATACCACGCCGTCACGTCATCTGACCAGGACAGTATCGGGCCAGTTTTGGACGTCCATGAGTAGCCTCCATCACCGCTAACGGCAACATAAAGTTCAGCGGAATCACCAAAGTTAAGACCAGCATTAGGAGACTCCGTTACCAGCCCAATAAGCTCACCGGCACCTCGTTTGACCACCTCAAGGTGCCATATTTTCATGGAATCATGAGACGGAGGAAAGTTGCAAGTGTCGACAAAACTCCAACTGCTATCGGGTTTGAGGGAAGTATACTTGACGACTCTTGACGTGTTAAGATATGTTGTACCGTTGGCACGAGGTTCAACCACAAACATGGAATAAGATGAATCGGTGGCGATGATTATCGACGGGGACATAAAGGTAGACACGTTGCTTTGCCCCAAAATGCCGTCAGAGAGAATCTTTGTGGGGTCATTCCAGTCGGTACCGTTACTGGTGTAAGCTGTATAGACAGCATGCGAGTCTTTACCCGCTATTTCCCAAGACACACGAAAGGCTATCCATAAACCCCCGTCAAGGTCGCAGAACAGGTCGGGGTCTGACAGATGAGTGGCATTGAAATTGCTTAGGTCAAAAAGCGGGTTGGGCAGGGTGTCGTTACTGGAGACGAAAACTTGCCAACTCTCTCCATTATTGCTGACGGCCAGGTGCGGATTTTCATCCGATTCAGACACGCAATAAGGTGTATATGCCATCCAAAACTTATAGCCCCAGAGTCCTTCCGATAAATACTGCACAGATGGATGTAATGCGTGAGAAGAGTCAATGCATTGGGCGCTGTCATCCGAATCCCAGCCTGAATAAAACGCCGGAAACATTTGATAATCCGGTGCGTGCGTCGCATGAGCATCCTCCAGATTCAGATCACGGAAAGAATTAGCAGCCGTGACCAGATCACTCTCTCCACCTGGCTGGTCGGCTGGGACGTGGATGGTGGCGGCGTTGATGCTTATTGCGCAGAAGGCGCAGGCAAAGAGTAAGGCTAAACCTTTTATGAACCGGCCATTCATTTCAATTCTGCTGGTAACAATATACCGAAAAGGTGTACTTTCGTCAAGCGATTTTGGTGAAGTGGCTAGGAAGTTACGCCGCTATGCAGGAGCCCCATGATTTGGCGAAGTGGGGGTCCACGTTAAGAAAGTCTACCAGTTTTTGAATTCACCAAAGCTAAAGTCGCGCTTGCCATTGCCGCCGCCTGATATATGTTCCGTCTTATGACATAGTTTACAGTTTATGTCACGACATCCTTCACACTTCATGTTTATGAAGCAAGCAGTACCAGAGTTTCTGACACAAGGAGGTTCCATTCCAGGTGGGCCAAGCCGGAACCCCGTGCCTGACTTGACAAAAGCTGGGGCTTTCGCTATCCTTAATCGTGGGCGGCGCAGGGATATGACCAGTCGCTCCGCTTTGATTATGACAAGCTCCATTTCGGATTCATACGGCCGCATTTTGCAAGCGTTTCTTCTCAATCCCCTTAACCGAAGGGCTTTTGACAGCTTCTTCAAAACCTGCTACTCCCACACAGTGGGCTACTTGCGGTATCTGAAGGCCAAGGGCTTTCAGCTTCCGCTTGAACACAAAGCCGACGGCGACCCGTTTGGCGACCTGGCAATTGATCTTCTTGGGACTTTCTTACGCAGTGCGAAAGAGAACCCCTTTCCAATCGTCTTTGATTACTTCAATAAGGCCGGCATTAGCGACCCTGATCAAGCCGATCCGGACGAACTCCATCACCACTTTACGGTGCTGCTGCGGGGGCACATTCGCCGGCAGCTCAGCCGTCTTAAGACGCAGCAGGATCCGCAGATCGACCACCTTAAGCGTCGCTTCAAGGAGATCCTAATAGTCCCCCGGTTCGGGTCAATGCAGGGAAGCGGAGGGGAAAAATGTCTGTTCCTTACTCAATACCGCCACGACCTGCGTGGAGACAAGTCTCCATTACCATACGACGAACTGGTGCAGATTGTTGAAAGGGCCTACCTCAAAAGCACGAGCCGAACCGCCTGGTGCCTGAACATCTTTGAACTTCTCAACCAAGCAACAGAGTATCAGAGACTGGTCAAGAAGCACGAGTTGCTGGCCGCCATTGTTTCTGTGAATGCCAAATATATCGATGCCGACGGCTTGCAGCCCACTGGCCTGCCGACGGCAGAGAATGCTCTACTTATGCGGGATATCGAGGAAGCCATCGCTCAAACGCTGGCCTGGCTGGAAGAATCGGTTTTGAGCACCTTTGTTCGCAAAAGCAGAATCAATGCCGATGAAGCCCAAAGGTTCAGTGTTGCCTCAGAGCGATACCTATCCGATCTGGCTCATGCCGGAGAAACCGACACCATTCCCCAGTACTTTCGCGAGGTCATGCCCGAAAGCGAGCAAACGCGCTACCTCAAGGATTACAAGCACGTTTTTGAGACCACGATCAACAACGCCGTGGAAGATTTCAAAGAGCGACTGAAGAAAAAAACGACAATCTTGAAATACCGTGACTATTTTAAGAATGGGCAAAAATAGGAAAGGTGTGGTGTGCATCCATCAGCGAAAGAACTTAGACAGTTTGTCGAGGACAAGCTAGATAAGTCTTCAGCAGAACGCATAAGAGAGCATCTCGGAGAGTGTGAATTCTGCCGCGAGTTCTGTGACAGCTATCAGCTGTTTCTGGATTCAATGGACAAGGCTTCGGGAGAAGAATTGCCCACAAGTGCTCTCGAACTTGCCGATCAGCTGTATCACGAAGCTTTGCAGGGGAAAATCGTTCGCCTGACACCGTTGACGGAAGGAGACATAAAAGGGGCGACGCCCCCGCTGGCGGCTGACGGCGAAAAGGAATTCGCACCGCACGTGCAGAACCTGACCACTCTCTGTTCGGAGAGTCCGGAAATCATCCTGCGGGTCATGCGCGACCTCGATAAGGGGCAGGACTACCTGCAACTGATCAGCGATAATCCCGCCCTCAGCGCCCGCGTCATGGTGCAAATACCGGAGCTTAAGCGGGAATTCATCACTGACGACAACGGCCAGGCCTCACTGGAAAGCGGCCTTCCCGATGCCCCGGAGAAGCTCACCTGGCAGATCAAAATGCCGGAGGCGGTCTTTTCGTTAGAACCGCTGGTCTACGATCCTGACAAAACGGAGTACGCCGAGGACATTATTCTTGAAACGGAGAGAAAAGACAAAATCAAAGTCACCTTTGAGGGCAAAACCGAGGGCAAGCAGATATCGATTCGCATTCTTGAACTTGACGGCAGGACCGATTTCGGTCGAGTGAAAGTCAGCATCTCGCAGCAGAATGTATCGGAGTTTAGAGTTGTCTGGCGCAACGAACTGTTATCTTTTGATTTGATAGATGCTAACGATAAGATTAACATACGCCTGTTTCAGTGATAAATCCGTCTGCGCCGGTCATGGTTCGACTCCGCTCACCATGACTGCGGCAAGTCTGGGTACCCCACCGCTTGCGGTGGGTGAAAAGGCTGTCATTTGTAGGGAAGGTCTCGGAGAGACCTGCCGAAAGACTGTGTTGACAAATGAGTCATGACATGACCACCTCACCTTTACAATTCGCTAAAGACTTCGGCAAGCTCAAATCCGATCTTGCTTCCCAACCAGCGGTTGACCTCAAGCTCCTGCTGCTGATCGACTTTTGGCCGTCGCTTGAGACACACCACGATGACAAGGCCTACCGCAGCTACTTCGAGGAGTATATCCCGCTGCTGTTGCATCTCGTTTCCGAGGAAAACTTGCATGATCTGACGCTACCGGAATTGGAAGGCGTATTGAATACACTCCGGTCAGTAAATAACGTTATGTCTCCCGACGACCGGGCGCAGGCGCAGGACAAGATTCGACTCACCACGATCTGCCTTGCAAAGATGCTCTTCTATGTCGGCTGCGTTGACGAGGGCGTGATGCTGTGCGCGGGTTTGACCGGAAAGGCGAGCACTAACTCTATTGAATACAGCGACTTAGATAATCTGAGTGAACTGAACGCTTTAAGGGTCGCATGCGACCGATTCAAGGATAAACGCCCTTCATTATATAACATCATCAAGGATGTCCTCGATGCCTGGGAAAATGAAAGGGGGACTCTCTCGCATGAGCGGGCCAACTGCTTGTTCGTGGAAAAAGGCGATCAAGCCCGGTCGTGGCGCGGAAGAATGCGGGTCCTGGAAGGCAAGGTCGAGTTATTGAGCAAATCGGCAAAAACAGATCAAATCGCGTTCGAGAACCAGATCAAGTCGCCCGACGACCCGTTTATTGGCGTCGCCTACGATTCACTGGAGGCGGCGCGGCAGGTGTTCAAAGCCAAGGGCTTCAAGGACAAGGCTGGCGTTTATTACCATGCCCATTTTTCGATCCGTGACAGCACCCACACCTTCACCGGAGACTCTATCGGCCTGGCGGTCGGGCTGGTGACCTACACCCAGCTTCTCAAACCGGAGATCATGCGTCAGGAGCGCTTCATCGCCTCCGAGGTAGCCTTCACCGGCGGCGTGGATGAAGATGGGCGGCTTACTCCGGTGAATGAAGAGACGCTTGGTGTGAAGGTCGAGCGAGCCTTTTTCTCACCGGTGAAGTACCTCGTCTTGCCGGAGAGCAACCTCATAGCTGCTAAACAACACTTAGAGAAACTGAAAAAGCGGTATAACCGCCGCCGCCTGCACCTGGTTCCAGCAGAATGCCTGAGCGAGGTCATTGAAAATCACAACGTGATCCGCGCCGAGAAGGTCTGCATGGGCGAGTTTGTTGTCCGTAAGGCCTACCGTTACAGCCGCATGACCAAAGTCCAGGTGCCGCTGCTGGCAGCACTGCTCTACTTGATGATCTGCCTGCTTTACACCAAGGCCTGGATTGGCTTTGACCGGAATCCGCAGTATGTGAGGGTAACAAAGTCCGGGTTTGAAGTATTGAACGCTGATTCAGTCTCATTGTGGACGAAGGAATATGATTGTGATTCCATTACATCAGAATCAAAATGGGAAATCGGCGATCTTGACGGGGACGAAAGTAACGAGGTGGCCTTTGCCCCAATGGTGCCGAGAAACTACCCATCAGAGAACAACGCCAGCCTGTTCGTTTACGATGATAACGGCAACCTGTTGTTCCGGCGTCATTGTGTTATTCTCGGTGAATATCCCGGCGATAGCTCGCTTGATCAATTCTACACACCAGAAGACATTGATTTCATCAAATTCCGTGACAGTATAATCATTATATCGAGGGCGACACGGTCCCACCCGGGTCGGATGCACATCAAGTTCTGGAATGCAAGGGGTGATTCGCTCGGTTGGTATATAAACGCCGGACAGAGCGGAGCCGATGGACCGAATTTCTCGTCTGAGTCGGGATTAGGATTACTGTTCTTGAGTTACAATAATGTGACCCGTTCCGCATGCCTATTTGCACTTGATCCTTTCTCAAGTTTTGGAGCTTCTCCGCCCTATACCAGTCAGGATTACGATTTGAACAATGTTAAACGTGGAAACCAGATAAAGTATGTGCTATTTCCACCATCAGATGTCAATCGCGTTGAACATTCTCCGTACAATACCCCTGTCGAACTCCGCATCGAGTCACAAAAGACTCTTCTAGCCAAGACTCAAGAGACACTCGACAAGCAATGTGTTCTTTGGTACTATCTTGACAACAACATGCGTGTTGTTGATGTGAAACCGAACGATTATTTCGTAACAAAACGAAATGCTCTCGTCTCCGAGGGGAAACTTCCTGTGGCCGATTGGGGTACGTATCTGGAAAACGTGCGAGACTCAGTGACCTATTGGATTGACTCCGGCTGGGTGACTGAAGGCGATCTTAAGGCCTCTCAGAAGGCGCAAAAATAATTTCTACAAATCTCTCCCTCGGTAGCTATTTCCAAGATAGAAAGAACATAAACCAGTCACATACGCTCTACCTGGAGCGTATGAGAACAGAATCAAGTAAGGAGGCAAAAGATGAGAGGTATCTTTCCAATCGCTTGTGTGATGTTCTGCATCAATTTAGCGGTGCCAAAAACTTTCTCACAAGACACACTCTTCACTACAAGCAGCTATTATGCAGGGCGTGGACCTATTGACGTCATCTGCGCTGACTTTGATGGGGATGAGGATTTCGATCTTGCTGTGATTAATTCGGTTGTTACATACAACGATAAATCCATAGACGTTCTGTGGAATGAGGGGGATGGCACTTTTGCCGCTCTAGACACACTTCAGGACCGATATCCAATGAATTGCCCACATTCCGCATGCGCGGCCGACTTTGACAATGACGGTGATATAGACTTGGCTGTCGCTGATCGTAATTACTGCTATTATGCAAGTTCAGGGAAAATCAAGATTCTCGAGAATGACGGCACCGGTAACTTTGCACTTAATGGCAGTATTGCTGTTGAAGGTGTTCTCGCGGAAGTACGTTCAGCAGATCTTAACAATGATGAATACACTGACTTAGTTGTTGCACTTCAATTTCAAGACAGCGTCGCAGTATTGATAAACAATATGGATGGTAGCTTTGGGTTGGCCGGAAGTTATCCCTTAGGAGACAAACCCTACCGTCTTTGCGGAGCTGATTTCGATGGCGATGGTTATACTGATTTGGCTGTTTCCAATATTGGCAGTCACAACGTTTCAATATTGTTGAACCAAGGCGACGGCAGTTTTGTTGCTCATGGCACTTGTGGTGTCGGTAACGAACCGCATGGCATTTGTACTGCAGACTTCGATTTGGATGGCGATTTTGATGTGGCTGTGACTAACAAAGGCAGTAACGACCTCTCAATTCTTTCTAACCTTGGGGACGGGATGTTTAGTCCAAGTGTTAATTATCCAGCAGGCAATATGCCTATAGACGTTATTGCTACGGACATCGACGGGGACGGATATCCAGATTTGGCAGTTGCAAACTGGGGTGCCGGGGTCGCAGGTGGACCAGCTGACAGTGTCTCCATCCTTATCAACAACGGCGATGGATCATTTGCACCAGCAGACAACTATAGTGCTGGGGATACGCCTTGGTCTATTTGCTCGGCAGACCTCGATGGAGATTGTGACAATGATTTAGCTGTAGCGAACTATCACAGGCCTTCTCCCGAAGTCCACCCCAGTGTCTCGATTCTAAAGAATCAGACTGGCATTGGCTGCACTGTGTTCCTCCCCCTCGACATCAAGCCCGGCTCCTGCCCCAATCCCCTGAACGTCAAGGCACCGAAGGTGGACATGTGGGTGCAACATGATGACAACTATGCCGCGGCAAAAGCTGGACCGGACGGCCACAAAAAACCTAAAGCCAAGCTGCCGGTGGCGATCCTTGGAACGGCAGATTTCGATATTACGAGTATCGATCCGGCTACAGTGGCGCTGGAAGGGGTGCCCGCCCTGCGTTGGAATATCGAAGATGTCAGCACGCCGGTCGGAGAGGATGCCGAAGAATGCGAGTGCAATGAAATTGGAGTGGACGGATTTGACGATTTGACGCTGAAGTTTTACAGAAGTTTGATCGTAGAAGCGCTGGGCGAAGTGTATGACGGGGACGTTGTCGCACTAACCATCACAGGGGAGCTCAGCGACGGCACTGCATTCGAAGGCACCGACTGTGTGGTGATACGCGGCAATAGCCAGCCGGCTGAAGAATTCTCACCCCCCGAAGAAGAACTGCCGATAGCTGTGCTGCTTGGCAACTTCCCTAACCCCTTCAACCCGACTACCGAGATCAGTTTCAGCCTGCCCAACGCAAGTGATGTCAAGCTGGAGGTCTACAACGTCATGGGGCAGAGAGTGACAACGCTTGCTGACCGCTTCATGGAAGCTGGGGAGCATACCGTTCAATGGGATGCCGGCAGCTTTTCCAGCGGCGTGTACTTCTACCGCCTTGAGGCCGGAGAGTTTGTGGAAACCAAGAAGATGGTGTTGTTGAAGTAGACGAGGGGATAGAAACGAAATCGGCACGTCCGGCGGCTGCCGGACTAGCGATGACGGTACAAGTAGGGCAGGATCCTTGTGATCCTGCCTTTTTGTCTGTTACGTGAGGTTCAACGATAACTGTATCATGTCCGAGCGTCCCTCGTCAGAAACCCCACCTGGACCGTCGTTTTCCATCACGTCGTTTTCCGCCGCGCTTCCTTGAATCTGGATGACGACCGCCACCTTTTCTAGAGCTATCTTGACGGAACTGAGGGCGGGGGCGAGCCTCATTAACGTTGAGCACGCGTCCCATCCACTCCTTGCCGTTGAGAGCAGCGATCGCGGCCTGGGCTTCAGTTTGAGAGTGCATCTCCACAAACCCGAAGCCCCGTGATTCATCGCTATACTTTTCCTTAATAATGACTACAGATGCGATTTCACCAAACGGTTCAAAAGCTTTTTTTAACTCCTCTTCAGTAACCTCTAACGGAAAATTGCCTACAAACAGTTTCATTCTGGCCTCATTTAGTATCGTGAGCCGTTTACAATTCAAGAGGGGATTGACGGTGTGTCAATCCCCTCATCATTCAGGATGCTGCTATCAGTATAAGCAGCGGGGTAAGAACCTCTTACCAGGAGTTGTAGCGGCGTCCACCTCGGCCGCCACCGCCCTTCTCTGTACGAGGGCGAGCCTCGTTGACATTAAGCGTCTGCCCGTCCAATTCCTGGCCGTTTAGACCAGCGATTGCGGCCTGAGCTTCCCCTTTAGAAGCCATCTCCACGAACCCAAATCCTCTTGATTTGCCGGTGTACCTGTCCGTGACGATGGATACACTTGATACCTCGCCGTAGCCTTCAAAAGCCTGGCGAAGACTTTCTTCTGTCGTCTCAAACGACAGATTGCCGATGTAGATATTCACTCTACTCTCCAGTCTTGTTTATCCTTTGACGAACCTTTTCTCAAAGAGATTTCGTAACCAAGATAAACCGATTATTGCGCACTATTGCGCTTGTGTCTCCAAATTAACGATTTAACAAGAATTGACATTAAGGTACAAATCTTGAGAAAGATTAATGAGGGAGACCGTTCATCACCTTATAATCTATCGACAAGCAATCATAAGGTCAACACTTTTTTTGGCACCCTTCATATATTTTACCAGATTGAAAGGAAATCCCCCTCTATGCGACTGGCCTGCCCCCTGTGCTGTTTCGTGCAGTTATTGGCAACTGTCTATCGCCCAACAAGTTACGATAAGTGGTGGGGGATTCGGGATACATATAGAACTCTGATATTCAAGTGAAAATTACAACCTGAGGGCGCGAAGCGCAAAATTAGACTTGCCTGCGGAGGAGGTAGGATTCGAACCCACGGTACCTTGCGGTACAACGGTTTTCAAGACCGCCGCTTTCGACCACTCAGCCACTCCTCCGTTCTGTAATCATGATAATCGACAACAATTTAGTAACTCTTTGCTCTCGGTCAAGCGTTTTGCAGGTGTAAAAAAGGGGATTCGCCGTGATGCCTTCCAAAGTTCAAAGCGACTCGTTGCCGTTATCGAGGATTACATCGATAAAGGAAAACGGCCACCCCCGCCTGAGCGGGGATGGCCGGGACATTTAAGATAGGAATCCTCAATCGATTCCAGACGCACCTATTCAATCGGTCCACACATCAGTTCGGGACCACCGAAGAAGATATAATCGACCAGATAGATCAAGTCGGCGACATTAATTCCGTTATCGCCATCGACGTTAGCTGCTTCCGCAACAGGCGGTGGAGAGCCGCCAAAGAATATGTAATCAACAAGATATGTGATGTCGGCCACATTGGGACCGGTATCGTCGCCGTCAACGTCGCCGCACAAGAATGGCTCCTCACATTCAAGGACAGATACAGAGAAACCATCGATACCGGCCTCGACAATGCTTTGAGGATCATCGTCGTTTACAGTAAATCGCAGGCGCATAGTTGATGTGAGTTCGACACCGGCCGCGATTATGTCTGCCGTGTCAATCGTGTGATACCGCCAGTATAATCCACCGTCGGTGTCGTGTCTGGCGATTTCAGTCCAAATGCTAGCAGTATCATTTTTGATTTCCACCAGCAGTTTGTCCACACCACCGGTTGCATCGGTCAGGTAAAGGTAGTAAGCGTAGGATATCGTACCGCCCTGAAACATGTCGAAAACCGGCGAAATCAACCGCACCGCCCCGTTGTCCACGTCAGTGTTACCCATCTCATTCTGCGTCAGATAACACCGGCCGCTGCCGTCGGCGTCGGAAGCCGGATCGTAATCCCAGTCCGGATCGTTGACCGGCACGCCCCGTTGCCAGTCACCACTGCTGGCTCCGAGATTCTCCGCCGTCCAGCCTTGGTCGGTTTCAAAGTTGTCTTCCATTGTCGTCACGATCGTCCCGACCAGGGCGGTGTAAATGGTAGTCGGAGCGTTGAGCGGATTCGATACCGTGGCCCCGCTGTCGCCTTGAGCGCTGACGTAGTATTCCGGCGTTGCATCACAACCGGCGGACGGAAGGGTTGCCTCGTAGAGGTCGCCGCCGATGGTTGTCAACGGCGATGTCAGGAATGTTCCGCCATCATAGCGATAGTGAAGCATGCCCGTGCCCGGCACGTAGGTTTCGCTGCCGTCTGTGATCTGAACTGTGAACGTGGTCGGAACACCCGGGTCGAGGTACTCGGGCAAACCGTCAGGGAAAAGGATGTCCAGGGGGAGCCGTTCGATGCTCAGGGCCTTGATGCAGAAGTTGGCGGTGGTGTCGCCTAATTCATAGAGATCCAGCCAGGCTGGGCCGCTGCGGTAATAACTTTCGCCGGGATTGGCGGCTGACTCCACAAGGGCACGATACCGTGCGCCCAGCAGGACCGGAACCTCGGAGGTTCGGTCAAAGGGATGACCGCCCGCCGAGAGTTCCAGATAAACATAGAAATTGTCTCCTTGCGTAAGGTAAACGGGCGTCTCGAGGTCCACAGTGTGGAAGCCTCTGTAGTCGATAGCGCCGGATTTTGTTGAGAGTTCATCCAGCAGTTCGCCGCCTTCGAAACGGTCGTAAATCTTCACCGTGTAGAAAACGTCGTCCTCTGCAGTGAAGAAGCTCACAGCCTGGACCGCCTCCACACCTGTGGCGCTGCCGGCGGCAGTGAAGGCATTGAAGGCTTCAGAGCAGTCCTCCTTTGTATCGCGCCAGCCGTGGTAATCGTGGTAGTAGATATGGTTGTAGGCCAAAAGTTCCACGTCCTGGAAAGAAATAGCGCCCATCTCCGGGTGTTGGCAGCAGTGCTTGTCGTAGTATGAAATCCAGAAGTAGCCACTCAAACCCCAACCGCTTCCCCAACTATTCTTGCAAAGCCAGGCGCCGGGCAGCGGGGCCTGCGTAACCTTGGTATCATCCCAGCCCACAATGGCCACGGCGTGGTTGGGGTCCGTGGGATCGCTGGGCGGCTGGTAGTGGATGTAATTGGACATAAATGAGCTGCTGTAGCACATGCACGTGCCCACGACGCCCTCAGTCATGATCTTGTTCTTGATCGTGTTAATGTTGCTAAGGTCCGACTCGGCGACGTACCACTCGATGTCGCGCGGATAATAGTAGTGGTAGCTCGTGTTGTATCTGTCCGGGGCCGGCTCGTAGGATTGCCCGTCGATATCCCGCACCGCCCCCTCACTTCGGGCGAGATACGCCGAAGTTACCAGGTAGTCACCGCCTTGATGCACTTCAAGCCCCCCGCCGGTAGGAGGGTCTGTGTCATCGTTGTTATGCTCATTGAATCCATTCCACCAGTCGAGGTGGTACTCCGCCAGGTTGGGTTCGCCGGACTCTCCAGCCACTGCCCAGTTGCCGGTCATAAGGAGGTTGCCCTCCATCGCGGCCATTGCTCCATGCGTCCAGCAGGTGCCTCCTTGCTGGCTCTTAACGCTGGTCACGTAGTTGACGCCGCCGACGTCACGCAAATCAAAACTACTCGGTGGATCCGCTGAAGATGTCACCGGCGCGGCGCTACCAAGCAGGGCACCTATAAGCAGAGATAGTGCTACTTTCCTGAACATCACCAATTCCTCTCAGTATGATATGAGTGTCTTGTTTTGTCTGCCTGTGTCTTCATTCTCTATGGTCAGTTGCAGTTAAGTTCGGGGCCGTCAAAGAAGATATACTCAACCAGGTAAATCAAGTCGGCGACATTAATTCCGTCATTACCATCGACATTAGCAGCTTCCATAACAGGTGGAGGTGAGCCGCTGTGGAATAGATAGTCCACAAGATATATGAGGTCGGCCATATTCGGATCGACGCCGTCGCCATCAACGTCGCCGCAGATATATGGAGGTCCTATAATAAAGCTAAACGGCTTTTCATCGACACTTCCGACAGCATCTTCAACCCGGGCCGTGAAACTGATTGTCCCCGTGTCAACCGGCGTTCCAGAAAGCAGACCATCTGCAGCAAGGTTAAGCCCGGTCCCCTGAAGGTCGTCATTCTTGTCACTCCAGGTTTTGGCGCCCGTGCCGCCGCTGGCCTCAAGTTGCTGGGAGTATGGCTCGCCCTCGGTGCCAGCCGGTAGTGAACCCGTGGTAATAGTCACTGCGGGGTTTATTGTGAACGTGAAGAGCTTTTCCTCGTCATCTCCGCCCTCATCGCTCACATACGCTGTGAAGCTTATAGTCCCTGCTGAGTTTGGCAGACCTGATACCAGTCCCGTCGTGGAAAGACTCAAACCCGTTCCTGTCAGATCACTGTACTTGTCCGACCAGGTTCTTGTCCCGGTGCCGCCGGTGGCCTGTAATTGCTGGCTGTAGGACAGCCCCACTGTCCAATCGGGAAGGGAAACAGTAACAATTTCCAGTTCGGCATTAATAAAGAAGCTGAAAACTTCCTCGTCCGCTTGTAAGGTTTCATCTGTTACCTTAGCGGTAAACGAGATTTGACCGGTTGCAACGGGAGTGCCGGACAGCAGACCTGTCGCAGAAAGTGTTAAGCCTGTTCCGATAAGATCACTGAACTTGTCTGTCCAGGTCAGTGTGCCGGTGCCGCCGGTGGCTTGTAGTTGCTGGAGGTACAATTGACCAACCGTCCAATCGGGGAGGGAATCGGTCAGAATCTGTGGAAGGGCATTTATGAAAAAGCTGAAAAGCTGCTCATCAGACTGCATGATCTCGTCCGTAACCTCGGCGGTAAATGAAATCTGACCGCTGTCGAGAGGAATTCCGGACAACAAACCAGTGGTAAAAAGCGTAAGGCCTGTCCCTTCTAGATCATTGTACTTGTCCGACCAGGTTTTTGTACCGATGCCGCCAGTGGCTTGCAGTTGCTGGATGTACAATTGGCCGACCGTCCAATCGGGAAGGGAATCGGTAACAATTTGCAGCTCCGGATTTATAAAGAAGCTAAAGATTTTGTTGTCAGATTGCATGACCTCGTCCGTCACCTCGGCGGTAAACGAAATCTGACCGCTATTGGGAGGAGTCCCGGACAATAAACCGGTGGCAGAAAGGGTAAGGCCTGTCCCTGACAGATTACCGTATTTATCTGACCAGGTCCTTGTACCGGTGCCGCCGGTGGCCTGCAACTGTTGATTGTAGGGCAGACCCACTGTCCAATCGGGAAGAGAATCAGTAACAATCTCCAACTCAGGATTTATAAAGAAGCTGAGGACTTTTTCGTCAGACTGCATAGTCTCGTCCGTCACTTCGGCTGTAAACGAAATCTGACCGCTGGCAACAGGCGTCCCGGACAACAAACCGGAGGTGGAAAGTGTAAGGCCTGTTCCCGCCAGATCATTGTACTTGTCCGACCAGGTTTTTGTCCCTGTGCCACCGGTTACCTGCAACTGCTGGCTGTAGGGATGGCCTGCTGTCCAATCGGGAAGGGACTCGGTGATAATCTCCAACTCCGGATTTATAAAGAAACTGAAGAGCTTTTCGTCGGACTGCATAGCCTCGTCCATCACCTCGGCGGTAAATGAAATCTGACCGGTAGAGATTGGAGTTCCAGACAACAAACCTGTGGCAGAAAGCGTAAGGCCTGTCCCTAACAAATCACCATACTTATCGCTCCAGGTAAGCGCGCCAGTGCCGCCGCTGGCCTCGAGCTGCTGGGAATATGGGCTGCCTACCGTCCAGTCGGGAAGGGTTTCAGTGATAATTTGCGGTGTGGAAGGACCACATTCATATGTAGTGATCGTGACGGCGTCAACTGCAGCTTCGACAACCGAACCTGCACTTAGGTCGGATGCGTCAAAACGCAGCCGCATCTCTGAGGTGGGCGTGACAAAGTCGCTCACCCAGAAAGAGTACTCGTACCAGCCACCGGAGGCTTGCTCCACCGGCCCCACCGTTTCCACAAGTACCCAGTTGGAGCCATTGTCATTTGATATGTATACCTCGAATACATCATTGTACGGATCATCACCGTAATTATTGGAGTACCAGCGGGCATAGTGGATCTGGGTTTTGCCAGTTGAGAGATCAAAAACCGGTGAGGTTAGTATTGTGGTGCCATCGTCAACATCCGAATTTCCATCGACATTGTCGGTAAGGTAGCATTTCCCAGAACCATCGAAATCTGTAGGAGGGTCACCCCGATTACCGCCGCCGACCGGTACCCCGCGATCCCACTGGCCATCGGTGGCATCCCCTGACACTGACCAGCCTTTGTCGCTCTCAAAGTCGTCTTCGAAAACCGTAGTCACTTCCGTAGCCGGAATGGCCATGTTCGGGGAACTGGGATCGGGATCGTATATTCTTCCGTCGCTGACCTCCTCAGCGCTTATGTAAAACTCTATCCACTCATCGCAGGAAAGCTCCGGCAGGGTGGCTTCATAGTGATTGGGTGAGGTTTCAGTCATAGGGACCGTTTCGACATGTCCCCCCCCATTGATGGCATAATGGAGTTGCCCGCTGCCGGGTACGGGGATCCCGCCATAAACACCACTTACAATGACTTCAAACGAAGTTGTCTGTCCAGGAGTCACGGTTGCAGGAATCCCATTGGGATATTCGAAGGCAATCCTTTTCCTTCCGGCATAGTTTATGTAGCACGCAGCATAACCGATGCTCGAGCAGCCATACGGGATACGCATGTAACCACCATCTTCCCCCCAGCCTTGGCCCCATGAATTGCGCAAAAACCACACGCCGTCTGACCCTTGACTGTCATCCCAGCCGACCAGAACAACGGCATGATTGATCTGTCCGCTTCCACAGCCGTTAAATACTCCACCGCCATAGGCCTGCATAGCCGAATTAGCATAAACAGCCACCGATATAGGACCGTAATCCAGAATTGCCTGCTTCATAGCGGCAACACTCGGAACGCTGTAGTCATTACCGACGTAAGCCCAGGATTCTATACGGTATGGATGTGGATAGGGACAATTGCATGGTGCGTCCCAGGCCACGTATGGGAAGTCGGCTTCGAAGACCGCCCCGGTACTATCGCAGGGATCCGTCTTCCATTCATGATAATTGTGGGCAAACCAGCCGCCGCCACAATCCCATCCGTCGCTGTTGCAGCTTACCAACCATTGTTCAGAGAGATCTACTGTCTGGCCATCCTTGATCTTGATATTGCATTCCAGAGGTCCGACCGTTCCGAAGGCCCAGCAGCTTCCGCAGCCATCTTGATCCTTCACCGGCGTGCAACCGGCTGAATCGCGCCAGTCAAACACCACTGGAAGGTCTCCTCTTGGCGTACAGGGATCGAAAAGTGCCGTAGCTTGCCAATTCGCCGGCACTTTCAAGCCGCACAATTCATCGAGCGAGTACTTTGTGGCCGGGTTTTCACGGACAGTGAATGTCCACCCCTCCTTTTCACCCTGTTCCTGCAGGACTGCAATGTCCTCAGGCGTTAATTGTGCGAAGGTCAGAGCTGTTGTGCCGAGGGCAGCAACTAAACTCACTAAAAATAAGAAGCCAAATTGACGGCGTCTCGTTGTGAATCTTAGGAAATCCAACATAGATGGGTCCTTTCATTGAAGTTCGAGATTAATATCGTTCCGGGCCGTAGCCGCGTCGGCGAGCAGGAATAAGGCAATGATCGAAGGGAACAGTCGCTTCATGGTTCTCGCTAACGCACAGTTCATCAACAATTATCCCAGCTTAGCAGTAAGCCGATAGTCCCTCATGGGACACACTACTACATATAATAATAGACTATTTGTGATTGTCAACAGATTTAACGGTGGCACTGTGACATTGTGCGCAGCGGACATCCTTAGGCTGTCTCAAAAGAGTGACTTTGGGTTCCATAAGTCACAGACATTCCCCCGGGATGTTATTGCGAAACGTCGAGCTCGAAACTCCACGGCGGGTTCGATTTCATCCCGGTCTGTTCTTATACTACATCTTTTAAATATAAGATACAAGCAACAGGGCTTGTCTCCGCCGGTATCAGCAAACAGAAGGAAGTGACAGCAGCACGGGCTTTCTGCTCTATAATCGTTGCCGGACACCCCACCGTCTACACCAAACGAAAAAACATTTCCACCATGAATTTTCACGCATATTCCAGACATGTATTATATTATGAAAGAAGATCGAAGCATAGGTATGGTTGTCGGCTGGAGCCGATAGCTGGCAGCCAACCAATAGAGAGAAAGTAAAGAAACTTTGGAAGCCATATTCTGGGAGAAAATACAGATGCAAAAAATGTCTGATAACAATGCCGGGCAGGGCGGTGGAGAGCGGAGATTGAGAAATCGGGTCAGAGGATGCCTTTCCGGGAAAAAGGGAAAAACAGCCGGCATTGCCGCTGTTGTGGCTCCCGTTGTAGGATATATTGTTAATGACTTAAGAAAGCCGGACAGCCTCATTCGCGGTCTTGTCGGGAAAACAGCCCGAAGGCTCCTTACGGCAAGGACAAAAGAGAAAAAAGCGATCGATATTACCGACAAAGTTCAAGTTGTCGCTGGCAAGGATGAGGTTGAGCCTCCGTCCTGACGGCCATTAGCCCGCAGCAAGGTTGTCCCACGCCACATGGTCTGTGAGAGCCTGAATAAAAGCGATTATTGACAGGCTTCTATCCGATTAGACACCCGAGGGGAAGCCGAGTTTTCATGGGGAAACTGTGAGGGCATATCGGGAATATCAGATAACAACCCCTTTGAGGGGAAAAAGCTTGCCGGCAGAATGTCGATAAAGGAAAAAGCATCAAGCTCAAAGGGGGTAGTCGGCTGTAATCCCTAAGATTGAGAGACCACAGCTCTCGGACTGACAAAAGTGGAACCTTTATACCGCCAGCGCCCCGGTGGTGATCGCGAGAAAGGCACCACCGCTGAGTTCGACTGGTGTTTTGGAAAACCTGTATCTCCAGTGGAACTATTTGAATCGCTGGGGCGCTTTGGTGGAAGGGCAATCGAACAGTACAATTCCATATAATAAAAAGGGGCAAACATGAATAAGATCTTTGATTATCCCGAGGCTCTTGCCAGAACCAACGGGGATGTAGAACTTCTGAGAGAACTGACCGGGTTGTTTCTGGAGGACTATCCACGTCGCCTTGTACAAATAAAAAGGCGATAGCCGCGTCTGATGCCGAAGAGCTTGCGCGGGCGGCGTGTGACCTCAGAACCTCGATTGGCGCCCTGGGAGCGCAGACTGTATACGAGATCCTTCTGGTACTTGAAACGATGGGAATATACAATGACTTTAAGGGTGCAGGAGCGGCGTGGCTGCTATTACAAGATCGCCTGGAGGAGCTTGAACAAGAGCTGTTGAAGTATACAGAGGTAGCAGTGGTATGAGAATACTTGTGGCAGACGATGCTCCGGTTACTTGGAAGTTGATCTCATCGACGCTGGTCGCTGAGGAATATTACGTCTCAACCGCCATCTCCCTGAGATAAGCGATCAGTCAGTTAGATAAAGGCCTAGCTGACCTTATATGCCAGGACTGCTTATGACGGACCACCCAGGACAATTCACCAAGGGACCCGGCCTTCAGACCGGGGCTGACCTACGTCACCAAAGAGAAGCTACTGTCTACTTCAGACCTGATAGAGCACACAAATCAGTTGCAGTTACAGGTTCATGAAGGTATTATCTATCGACTGTTATACTATATAGAGAGAATTTCAGTCGGTTTTTGCAAATGGACCACAGGAATATTAGTTTCAAGGATAAGGGAGGTGACACCTTTGGTTAACATCAAAATGAAATGGGCTGGGGGCTTGAAGTTTGAAGGTACGGGCGCCTTTGGCCATACGATCGTAACTGATGGAGCCAAAAAAGCCGGCGGGGAAGAAGCCGGTTACAGTTCGACCGAGTTGCCACTATTTGGCATCGCCGGCTGTGCCGGCATCGATGTCATCTTGATAATGCAGAAACAGCACCAAAAGCTCACCTCGCTGGAAATAGAGATCATCGCTCACCAGAACGAAAAGTACCCCAAGCCCTTCCATACAATTGAGGTGAAGTACATCGCCCGGGGAGAAAACCTCGATGAGAAGAAGCTGGCCAAGGCCATCGAGCTGTCCGAAAGCAAGTACTGCGTGGTCAGCCAGACTATTATAAACGAAACAAAAGTCACGTCCAGCTACGAAATTCTGCCGGAATAGTCTGAACTATTTGCCGGCGATGGCGGTTTTAGTTTGGAAGATGTCAAGCTGGCCATGTCGAAGTCCAAGTGAGGTAATGAAAATATGCCGCTTTACGAATACAAGTGCCTGGACTGCGAACACGAGTTTGAAGAGTTGGTGGGTGGTGATGAACCGGCGCCACCGTGCCCTGCCTGCCGCTCAGCCAGCACCGTCAGATTGATCTCTCTGTTTTCCTCAAAGGGGTTATCCAGCGTTTGTGCCTCCTGCACAGCTTCCTCCTGCCCAACCAAATTCACGTGAGGGTAAGCCTATACACCGCGGTCGCGGATACAGACAGCTCCGTAGGGAAGATCTCGTAGAGACCCGCCTGATAGCAACAGATGGTAGGTCTGTTCCAGTTGGTTAGGGCAGAAGCCCCTGTGCTTCTGCCTTTGCTTTAATCGGCAGAACCGCTACGGGTTCTGCCCTACATATGCTACATATTAGTGTTCGCAGTGGGGTCACAGGGGCCTTCTCACTATCCCGCTAATCCGATAGCTCCCCTTTTTCGGCTTCTCAAAACTGAAACAGCGGTAGAAGCCTTTTACCTCAAAGCCCACCTCGCGCAGCAGCCTTAAGACTGTTTTATTGTCATAGGCTCGCTCCACATGGGTCTCATCGAATCGCTCCCACAGCTTTCCGCCCGCCTTTGGCGGGACAAAAAACGTGGTGTGGCAGGTAGCCGACATTGTCATTTCGTGGTAACTGCTTCTCCATACCCAGGCTACATCATCCTTGGCATCGGCATAAACCTGACCGCCCCAGAGGATTTTCAACGCCGCCGGAGTGTTCATGTCAAAGATGAACCAGCCACCCCTATTCAGGTGATTGAAAACCGATCGGAAAGCAGTTTTCAGCCCTCTGGCGTTTTTCAGGTAATTGAGTGAATCGTAGAAGCAGGTTATCAGGTCGAATCTTTGAACTCTGCGGCTGTCGCCGGTCTGTAGGATTCTGAATTTCGGCAGCGACTTCTGATAGAGCTTGACCTTGCACCCCTTGAGCTTTTTGGCCGCCACTGCCAGCATCGAGGCGCTTCGGTCCAATCCCGACATCGGCAGCCCCTGATCTAAAAAGAGGGAGATCGCCGTCCCTGTCCCGCAGCACAGATCGAGGCCGCAAGTGGCTTTTATGTTGAACTTGCGAAAGATCTTGAAAGTGTACTCGACCATCTTGGCTGAATGCCTGTCGGCCCCCATCAGGTCGTAGACACGAGCAAACTCGGAGTAAGGTTTCGTTGGCTTCACCGTCTAAACCTTTTATTTCGTGGGTGGCAGATGTCCACATCTGCCACTTTCGATTTAAGTTGACAACCCACCCAATAAACAGTTTCCATGCGCCGGGGCACAGGTTTTTTTTGAATACGGCAGAAATAGCCGGGTATTATAGCTGAACGTCCGTGAAAAGCGCGTTTAGATGAACGTCGGACGTTAGAAAGGAGTAGCAATGACAACAATGTTCTGGATATGGATGGCGGCGGTGGTCGTATTCTTGATCCTGGAGTTGATGACGCCAACACTGGTTTTCGCCTGTTTTGTGGTTGGGGCAGCCGTGTCGGGAATCTACAGTTATTTCTATCCGGAGGCCTACTACTGGCAACTGGGTTTGTTTATCGCCATCACCGTCGTTTTGTTACCCCTAACCAGAACGCTGGCCAAAAAAATCACCAAACCCTCGCCCCAGAAATCCAATGTTGACGCCTTGATTGGAAAAGTTGCACTGGTGACCGAGGCTATCGACCCCGACCTCGGTGGGCAGGTGCGAATAGAAGGAGAAATCTGGCGGGCTAGCGCCGTTGAGAAGATCGAGGAAAATCTGAAGGTTAAGGTAGTCAGTGTTACCGGTACCAAAGTACACGTGGAAAAGATTGAAGACGTTCAAGGGCTCGGCCCTGACGGTAAAGAAAGGAATAGATCATGAATCCAGTTGTCATATTTCTGATAATCGCGGGGGTGTTTAGCTTTATCATCGTGTCAATGTCCATCCGCATTATCCGCCCATTCGAAAAAGGACTGGTGGAGCGGCTGGGCAAGTACCAGCGATTGCTTGAACCAGGGCTGAACATGATTGTCCCGTTTTTCGACACGGTGATCAAAGTTGATATGCGCGAAGTTGTTCTGGACGTACCGCCACAACTGGTCATTACGAGAGACAACGTTAACGTGGAAGTCGATGCCATTATCTATGCTCAGGTAACGGATCCGGTTCGGTCCCGCTACGAAATTGCCAACTACATTGTTGCCGCCACCAAGCTGGCCCAGACCAACCTCAGGAACGTGTTCGGGGAACTCGACCTCGATGCCTGCCTGACTTCACGGGATGAAATCAACAGTCAGCTTCGTGACGTGCTGGACACGGCCACCGACAAGTGGGGAGTCAAAGTCAACCGGGTAGAGCTGCAGCGTATCGACCCACCAGTCGATATCACCGAGGCTATGAGCCGCCAGATGAAGGCGGAGCGTGACAAGAGAGCCACTATCCTTGACGCCGAGGCTATTAGACAGGCGAATATCACTAAAGCAGAGGGGACAAGACAGTCGCAGATACTTGAGGCGGAAGGTTTCGCCGAGGCGGTCAGGAAGAAGGCTGACGCCGAGAAATATCGTCAGGTCGCCGTCGCCGAGGGAGAAGCACAGGCGATACTTTCAGTCTTCAGCGCCATCCACGAAGGCAAGCCGGATGAGAGATTGATAACGTTAAAGTACCTGGAAATGCTCCCCCGCCTGGCCGAAGGACAGGCCAGCAAGATCTTCCTGCCCTACGAGGCCAGCGGCATAGTCTCTGCCCTGTCGGCGATGGTGGAAGGGATACGACCGGCCGACGGCCCAAAGAAGCCGGAGCCGGCAAGTTCCTCGACGGGTGAAAGTCCGCCAACGGCCTGATAGAAATTCGTGCGCGGCGGACATCCCCGTCCGCCGCGTCTCAGATGATGCCGGCGTACGAGGAGAAGTTGTCCGATAAGGTTTATAAGTGCCCTAAAGGACACTTGGGAAGTCATGGTGAGCGGAGTCGAACCATGACTAAGTCCTTGCCACACAGTCGTCATCCTTCGACTCCGCTCAGAATGACGACCTTCGTTGCCTTGAGCAACTTGCATTTGAGACAGCCTCTCTCCATCTGCCGCGTCTCAAATGAAATCCAAAGAGATATTTGACTTCTGGAGCAGATATGCTTAAACTTAACCTGTTGAGTGTAATCACCGGTTTAACTGATCGTTTCTATGGAGACAAAGCATACTGAAATCAGGAAGGCGGCTGTCGCCGGGTTGTTCTATCCAGCCAACCCCGTGGAGCTAAGCAAGACAATCGCCGGCTTCTATGCCGAGGCTGACAAGGTCGCCTTAAGCGGTCGCCCGGTGGCGTTAATCGTACCCCATGCCGGCTACCCCTACTCCGGACGCACGGCGGCGACGGCGTTCAAGCTGCTGGAAGGAGAACAGTATGACGCGGTGGTAGTGATATCCCCGTCACACACGGTCTTCTTTCAGGGTTCATCAGTCTACGGCGGCGACGGCTATGAGACCCCACTGGGCGTCATTGACATAGATAAGCAACTGTCGGAGAAAATCGCCTCAATTCACCCTTCGGTCTATTTCTCCAAGATGGGTCACGCCGGTGGTGCGACCAGAGGGGAGCATTCCCTGGAAGTGCAGCTTCCCTTTTTGCAGGTTGTTCTGGGTCGCTTCAAACTGGTGGCGATTGTGATGGGCGACCAGGAGGAGGACTCGATCAGGTCATTAGGCGAAACGCTGGCGGCGACACTTAAGGAAACGAACAGTTTGATCGTCGCTTCCAGCGACCTCTCTCACTTTCATTCGGATAAGGTGGCTCGGCGGCTCGATAGGGCTATCCAGACCGCCGTTGAAAAAAATGATCCTGACTTGCTTTTGCAGACTCTCAGTTCCGGCAAGGGGGAGGCTTGCGGCGGCGGGCCGATGACGGCGACGATGATAGCCGCCAAAAGGCTGGGTGGAACGCAGGCACAATTCCTCCACTACACCACCTCCGGCGAGACGACCGGCGAGTTTAACGAAGTCGTCGGGTATCTCTCGGCAGCAATTGTTGCTGAGAAAACAGTTGCTCCGGCAAGCTCGCTCATCGGCTCACCTGAAGCCGAGCCGAAAGGCACTACCGGTACATCGGAAGAGGACAGGCAGAAGCTTTTTGAAATCGCCCGCAACGCCATAAAAGCCAAGCTGTCTGGCGAGACTTACACTCCGCCCCACATTGCGAGCCTTGAGGACAAGAAGGGGGCGTTTGTGACGCTTAAGATCGACGGCAATCTGCGCGGCTGCATCGGTCAGATACGGGGCTATCAAGCGCTCTACCAGACGATTGCCGACATGGCCGTGGCGGCGGCCTTTGAAGACCCCCGTTTCCCCCAGCTTTCAGAAGATGAGTTTGAGAGGTTGGAGTATGAAATATCGGTCCTTTCTCCGCTTGTTCGAGTGCATAATTTTACTACAATCAGGATTGGCCGCGACGGCCTGATGATCAAACTGGATTTTCACTCCGGGCTGCTTCTGCCACAGGTGGCGACTGAGCAGGGCTGGGATGTGACCGAGTTTTTGGAACAAACCTGCCTTAAAGCAGGCCTTCCCAAAAACAGCTACAAGGACAAAAACGCCGAGGTCTACAAGTTCTCGGCGGAGGTGTTTTAGCATGGGTGCAGCATAGCTGACAGAAGACCGAGAGGGATTACCCGGCAATTGGCGGTGCCCAATATACAGAAAAAAACTTGCAAAACGGAGATAATAACAATACATTTCACGACGACAGGCGAAGTGTGACGGTGCTGTGCTGGCAAGCTTAAGCGGAACACTTATTTGGATAGATAGGCTAAAAATAAAACAACCAACATTTATTTAAGGAGAACGAAAATGAGAATCAAAAGAGCCTCGACCAGTCTTTGCGGATTGATCGTCCTGACCTTACTGGCGTTGTGGGGAACGGCCCAGGCAGACACATTTATCAAGCAGGTGACTCACACCGATGCTTTTGAGATGATGGGACAGACGGCACCGGAGAAGAACGATACGACTATCGTCTGGCTGACCGAAGGCAAAGCCTGCAGTCAGACCGGAAGTGAGGCAACGGTCATCTTCGACGCCAAGAAGGGTCTGATGTATATGGTGGATCATGAGAAAAAGGAATACTCGGTGATTTCGATGGACCTGTTCGGCGGCGGAAGCGAGGAAGGTGCATCCAAGAGTGACGAGATGGCGAAGATGATGCAGGCTATGGGCGGTCCCATTAAAATCACGGTTACGCCGACTGATGAGACCAATAAGATCGGTGACTGGAATGCCACGAAATACAATGTCGACATAACGATAGCGATGATGGTCTCCAAGCAGGAGTTGTGGGCCACCGAGGATATCAAAATCGACTACACCATGTTCAATGCTGTAAGCGGTGGCATGATGGCCCAGATGCCGGGTTTTGACAAGTTCGTTGAGGAAATGAAGCAGATAAAGGGCATCCCGATAAAGTCGATTATCCGCACCCCAGCTATGGGCGGAGTAATTGTCACTACCACGAAGCTTATTAAATACATCGAAAAAGACGCTCCCGACGGAGTGTTCGATATCCCGGAAGGATACAAGAAGGTGGAAATTGGCATGGGAATGGGCAAGCAATAACCACTAGGTTCTGCGGGTTCATTTTTATTGGTGATTATTAAAATTCGTAAAATAAATATATAGTAGACCACGAAAGCAAAACATACGCGGAAATGCCCATTGAGGATTTGGGTGATATAAAGAAAATGGCCGGTCTGGTGGATGATGAAGAAGCCGCACAGGCTGCGGAAATGATGCAGGGTTTGGCGGCTGGGATGATGTCGATGGAGGTCACGGTCACGCCAACGGACGAGAAGAAAAAGATAAAAGACTGGAGTGCAAAAAAGTATATCGTAGAGGTCAAGATGCCGATGGAGTCTATTAAGTCCGAAGTCTGGGCAAGCGAAGATATCAAGATTGACTACGATATGTTTCAGACTATCGGTAATGCCTTCATGGCCCAGATACCCGGTTTCCAAAAAGCCATCGAAGATATGAAGAAGGTCAAAGGTGTGACAGTTTTGAGTGTTGGTGAGGCCCAGGTGATGGGTACCTCTGTAAAGACAACAACCACGCTTCTGGAACACTCCACTAAGTCTGCACCGGCTGGTATCTTCGACGTTCCAAAAGATTACAAAAAAAAGGAAATGACGGAAATGGAGCGGTAGTAGCAAAACACCGCGATTTTTGAAATACAGTAATTTGAACAAATAGTAGAGGAGGTGATTTATGCTCAGGTCAGTGATCCGGCAAGGTGTCTTATGTATCCTATTGAGCCAGTTTATGTTATGTGATTTGGCTATAGCAGATGTTGAAGAGACCTTGACCTATCAGGGGAACAAGGCCCGCATCGCCGTCGGCAAGATCAAATCAAAAACGGGCAAATGCACTTATGATATGGCAGCTGCCGTTGGTGAAATGCTTTCGACCGCACTGGCAAACAACGAGAAGTTCATTGTCCTGGCCAGCCAGGAAGAAGTGGCTGAATTGGCCGATGAAATTGACTTGGGCCAGTCGGGATATGTCGAAGAGGGGCGTGGGCCGGAAAAGGGTTTGATGGAAGGGGCTGATATTCTGGTGACCGGCGCTGTTACCGCTTTCAAGCCCGACGCCGGTGGTTCCGGCGGTGGGCTTGGAGGAATCACGAAAAAAGCTTTTGGGAAAGTCGGTGTCAAGACAAAGAAGGCTGAAATCAGAATGGATATCAAGCTGATAGATATCCGCACTCGACGGATTCTGAAAGCTACATCAATTAAGGCCAAGTCAACCAGTTGGAAAACCGGCATAGCTGGCGGTGGATTGGTGAGCGATGTTGCTTTGGCTGGAGCTCTTGGAACCTATTCAGATGGACCGATGGAGGATGCAATCAGAACAGCCCTGGCGAAAACCGTCGAACTTGTCTCCAAGGAGGTACCCCAGGAGTACTACCGTTACAAAGGCAAGGGCCAGTATACTCAGCAGTACGGCGAGGAAACGACCCCTTCAGCAGCAACCTCAGCTACGTCAGGTACACCAACAGCCGCCACAACTACAGCGCCTGCGGCTCCTGCCGCTGAAGATATGAAGCTGTATACGAAGTACGATTTTATCCCCGGCGACAAGGTGATCTTCTACGACGACATGAAAAACGATGAGGAGGGCGAGTTCCCGTATCGCTGGAATCTGGATCGCGGTGTTTACGAAGTTGTCCGGCTCGGAAAAGAGTACTGGATTATGTGTACGGACGATGGTTCCATTCGCCCCAAGATTCCAGACGGACCCTTGCCTCCTAAGTACACGGTGGAGTTGGAGTTCTATGACAACGGGCCTGATATCAGTGGGAATTATTTCTACATCTATTGGGTAGATGCTAACGCCCAGAACATTGGAGAGTTCGGCATAGTCGGCAAGGACGGCACTTGGTTTGCCGTCAAGAGCCAGACTTTGGCTAATAAGGCGTTGTCCAGCAAACTTACCAAGGGCGTTCATATCATGAGGATCATGGCAACCAAGCGCTCGATCAAGTGCTATGTCGATCAGGAGCGCGTCTCTAACGTGCCGCAAGTTGAGGATTTCAATCCGGTTGGCTTTCGTCTGCGTCATCGTCCATACAAGGACCCCAAGAATCCGACGTTATTTCGTGGCTTCCGATTTGCGGAAGGCGGCAAAAGCATGAGAGAACAGCTTGACGAGGAAGGGAAAATCGTCACCCACGGCATTCTTTTCGATTCGGATTCATACACTATCAAAGCAGAATCATACAAGACGCTCAAAGAGATCGGGCAGCTTTTCGAGGACGTTCCCGACCTTCACCTCTCCATCGAGGGGCATACTGACAGCGACGGTTCAGACGATCATAATATAACCCTGTCCCAGAACCGGGCAAATTCTGTCAGAGACTATCTGATAGCAACATATGGCGTTGCCGCCGATCGCTTGAAGGCCAAAGGCTGGGGAGAATCAAAGCCAATTGATACTAACGATTCCCCTGAAGGAAAGGCCAACAACCGACGGGTCGAGCTTATAAAGCTGTGATCGAATGAGTCGAAGGGCAGGAGTCTCTGACTCCTGCCCGCCTTCGGCTGGCGTGGCTGCAATCTACGATCGCGGTTTACGAATAACCGGGTACCCCACAGCTCTGCTGTGGGAACTTAACATAGATCACCGGGTACCCCACAGCTCTGCTGTGGGAACTTAACATAGATCACTTACTGTCATGTCTATAATATTTATCTGTGAAGGTATTTCTTTCTTCCCAAATAAGAATTGTAGCTCGACCATTTCAAGTCACCAGGACAAGCCACCAAGCTGCGTAATGATAAGCGTACCCACAGCAGAGCTGTGGGCGACCGGCCAAACGATAAGCGGTGATTTTGGAGAGTAAAAAAAGTCGGAACCGCAGGGGTTCCGACCTACGAATCTGAGCTTGTTCGCAAGGCAAGAATTCACTAAGTTCCCTCCATGTCCGGCGGTAAACCAAGCGTACTCATCACCGGTGCCAACGGCTTTGTTGGCTCACGGCTGTGCCGGAAATTCTTAGATGAGGGGTTTCATGTCGTCGCCGGGGTGCGCAAGACAGCGGATCTCTCTCTGCTTGATGGTCTGGATCTTGAGTACCGTTACGGGGATGTCACCCAGCCCGAAACGCTGGGGGAGATGGTCACCGGAATTGACTACGTCATACACAACGCCGGGGTAGTTAAAGCTAAACGCAAAGGTACCTTCTTCAGAGTCAACGCGGGAGGGACTAAGTCTCTCTTTGAGGCGATTGCGAAGCACAACCCGCATGTCAAAAAAGCAGTCTACATCTCCTCGCTGGCTGCGGCAGGACCATCAATAGGCGGCAAGCCGCTTACCGAAGAGGACCAACCGCACCCCATGACTTCCTATGGCCGGTCCAAGTTAGCAGGAGAAGGCGTAGCTTGTGCTTTCGCCGATAGATTCAACGTTCTCACTATCCGTCCACCGGGGATATACGGGCCGGGCGATAAAGATATCCTTTCCTTCTTTGAGGTCGTTAATAAACGGATAAAACCATTCATAGGAAGTCCCGAACGCAGGTTGCAGCTTATCCACGTTGACGACCTTTGCCGGGCGGTTCTCCTCGCCGTGACAACTGAGAATAAATCAGGCGAAGCGTATTTCGTCGCGGAGAACAGGTCGTATTCCATGCGCGAGTTGATCTCCCTGCTGGAAAAGGGGTGCGGCAAGAGAGCCTTTCCGGTGCGTGTACCTTCGCTATTGTTCAAAGTGATTGCCGGCGTGTCGGAGCTTGCCTTCAAGATGGTCGGGGCGATCCCGATGCTGACCCGCGAGAAAGCAAACGAGCTGCTGGTGTCATGGGAAGTGTCGACGGCTAAGGCCAAAAAGGATTTCGGTTTCGAGTCGCGGATACCGTTTGAACAGGGCGCAAAAGAAACATACCGGTGGTACCGGCAGAAGGGATGGCTGAAGTGATATCTCTTGAGTTGATGCTGTATTGCCTGGTTGTGGGCGGTATGTACCTGTTGCTTATCAGCATCCTGCTTGAGATGATAGGTCGGGGTTTGAAGATCTCCCGCGGTATTCCGGCTGAGCTTTTGGAGAGCACTGGCTGGACGTGGCTTGCGATAAACTACGTCATGGAGCTTCTTTTTTTCGTCTTTATCCCCACTTTTGCCTACAGTTTTCTCTATCTAATTCTCCCCCTCTCAGGCATTCGTGCCGGCATGGCGGGTGCGCTGTTTGCCTTCACTCTGGGGGTGGTTCCGGCCTTGATGGGACTTGCCGTACGCCTTAAACTCTCGATGCCGTATCTTCTGTATTTCCTGCTTGGTCTGCTGCTGAAGCTGGCTGGCACTTTGACTATCATCGGGTACCTCTACTCGCTGTAAGCAGCAGCAGTGGGGCGGCTGGAAATTTCAGCTTGACACGCGGTAGTGGGAATATTTTATTAAAATAAATGGACGCGAGATTCACTTAAATAGAGACTTCGGTTGTTTTAGTGGAAGAAAGGAGCCTCTGTTTTAGCGACCAAGGGTTGCCCATGTTCTGCTGGCCTTTGGTGTGATGGTGGCATTTGTAATTCTGTTACAGTCAATTGATAAGGTAGGCTGATGTAGCCCACGACCTTCACCCTAATTGAGACTGGAGGAGGTGATAGGCCAGACGTAAATTAAAGCAATGTCAGTTTTGTATTGAGTAACGGCTTCTTAAACACAAGAGGAGGAATAGTGAAAAAGTCCTTTATAGTCTTGCTGACGCTGCTTCTGGCAGTATCCGCAGCGAGTGCTGCTGATAAGATTACAACGGTGCAGCGTCCAACTGGGCTTCCCTCATTCGTGGGCTACGTGCCTGACAGACTCATCGTGGTGATGCAGCCCGATGTCGGCAAGCTGAATATGCGGATGGCTGCTAACGCCGTCGTGCATATCGGTGAACCAGATTTTGACAAGATCTCTGATAGGTTTGCTGCTTCCAGCATAAAGAAGCAGTTTGTGGGCTCCGAGCTAGGTACGTTCTCTAAAACCGCTGAACTTGCTAAATACTACAAGATTGAGTTTAAGGCAGGTTCCCTGGAAGAAGCTATGGAAGCCTATCGCAACCACCCAATGGTCGAGCGGGTTGAACCGATAGGTATTCATGCGATGTATGCCACACCGAATGATTTCTATTACTCATATCAGTGGCATCTGAATCAAGCCAGCGACCATGATATCGACGCTCCCGAGGCATGGGACATTGAGGCCGGTAGCGATGCGACCGTTGTTGCCATACTGGATTCGGGTACCCGCTATTATCATCCGGATTTGGGCGGTGTAAACGGATCGCCCTCAAATCCCGGAGCCTCACGCGGCAATATGTGGATAAATAATACCGAGTTGAACGGCTCTGCAGGCGTGGATGATGACGGCAATGGGTATGTAGATGACTGGATCGGCTACGACTTCATTGATGGTGTCAGCAATTGTTGGTCCGGTGAAGACTGCAATACTAAGGATAACGATCCTCGCGACTTTAACGGCCATGGTACGCACACCTCGGGCATATTCGGCATGCTGACCAACGATGACTACGGCATGTGTGGTGTCGCCGGTGGTTGGGGGAACGGCACCCAGACCGAATACGGCAATGGTGTGAAAATCATGGCGCTCCGTATGGGATACTCCTACAACTACTTCGGTCAGGAATACGGTGTTGTGATGATGGATG
>Ga0307437_1000104_pt1 | contig 65521 bp, 63 predicted proteins | sample SalMarWE160390MG_FD_202146 | JGI IMG/M metagenome (GOLD analysis project Ga0307437, IMG submission 202146) | Salt marsh sediment microbial communities from the Plum Island Ecosystem LTER, Massachusetts, United States - WE1603-90 | ecosystem: Environmental > Aquatic > Marine > Intertidal zone >...
ATTCTGTTAAATATACAAAAAAAGCTGATTCGGCAATCAAAGATCTTGAAAAGCATGATTTGGATAAGAAGATGATCTGCATGGCAAAAACGCAGTACTCTTTGAGTGACGATCCTAAAAAATTTGGGGCACCCAAAAATTTCTCGATAACAATCAGAGATGTGAAGATAGCCAACGGTGCTGGATTCATAATCCCACTGTGCGGAGAGATCATGACGATGCCAGGACTTTCAAAAAATCCTGCTGCGGTAAATATGGACATAATCAACGGGAAGATAAAAGGTCTTTTTTGATACTGTCGAAGAGGGGAAAGAGGATAATTATAAATATGTAAGAGATGTATATAGTTATATGAAAAAAGAGGTATTTACATTTCTTGTTGGCGGCGAAGCAGGTCAAGGCGTTAAAAAGGCAGGAACTACCGCTGCACGACTGTTTGCCAGCATGGGACGTCAAATCTTTGAAATGGATGATTACCAGAGCTTAATTAGAGGGGGACATAACTTTTCTGTCGTCAGCACCGCCACGAGGCAGATAACGAGCCAGTATATAAAAGCTGATTTGGTAATTGCACTTGACAAAAGAAGTTATGATATGCATAAAGAATATCTGACCAATGAGGGCATTATAGTCTATAACTCCGATGTAGTGGGTAATGGAAAGGGCATAGCCGTTCCATTAACAACAGAAGCAAAAAACTATCCTAATCCCAATTTAAGAGTTGGTGTAGGAGCCGTAGTAACTCTGGCAGCTGCTATTGGTATAAACAAAGAAAATTTAAAGAAAATTATTGAAAATGAATATCGTAGGGATGTTGAAAACAACGTTGCTTATGCACTGAATATATATGACAGAATATATCCAAAGATAGCAGATACATTCACATTAGATCCAGGAGATAAGGAAAGATCGATTATTACAGGCAACGAAGCGATAGCAATTGGAGCAGCAGCTGGAGGATTAGACATATATTTTGCGTACCCCATGACACCTGCATCCTCAATTCTCCATTATTTTGCCGCTCATGACAGAGAACTTGGTATTACTGTAGTTCATCCTGAAAACGAAATTGCAGTAATTAACATGGCGATTGGGGCTATATTTGCTGGTGCGCGAGCCATGGTTGGGAGTAGCGGTGGGGGATTCGCTCTCATGCAGGAGTCGTTTTCGCTTGCAGGCATGGTGGAGGCACCTCTCCTGTGCATTCTCTCGTCAAGACCAGGCCCATCGACAGGCGTTCCTACCTATACAGAGCAGGGCGACTTGAGATTTGCTCTTAGCCAAGGACATGGTGATTTTCCGCGCATCGTTGCTTCTCCAGGCAGCATCGAAGAAGCATTTTATCTTACTGCCGAGATGCTGGAGATTGTGTGGCGTTTCCAGACTCCAGGGATATTATTAACAGAGAAACACCTATCAGAAAGTAGAATATCTGTTGATATCGCCCTGAAAAAAGCCAAGTGGGCAAAGCCGCTACTTCACAACGGAGGGAAATATAACCGATACAGAAACACAGAAAACGGTATATCGCCACTATTATTTCCTCCATCGAGCGAACTGATCAAGTGGGACAGCTATGAACACGATGAAACTGGAATAACAACAGAAAATCCGGACAAGATCGCTCAGATGCATGACAAAAGAAACAGGAAACATCAGACATTGATAGACTATATGAAAACCATGCACACGGTCAACGTATATGGGGATAAAGACCCTGTAATCTTTACCTATGGGTCTACGACGATGAGTGTTTTAGAAGCGCTCCAAGCAGGTAATATAGAGGGAACCGTGGTGCAACCGGTGTATCTTGCGCCATTGCCGGTGTGGGAGCTCGATAAATATGGACATAGTGACGGTATAATTGTAGAACAGAGCTGCACAGGCCAGTTCGCTTCGTTACTTAAAGAAAAAGTAGGGATCGTGCCAAAGACCATTATCAAAAAGTATGATGGGAGACCTTTTGACCCTAGTGAACTGGCTGATGCCCTAAAAGAGGTGATCCACCATGGATGATCTTACAACGTATGCAGAGAACACATGGTGCCCGGGATGTGGCAACTTTGGAATATTCAATGCCTTTAAAAAAGCGGTACGAGACCTCGAGAAGAGAGGCATCGAAAGAGGAAAAATCATCATCTCCGCTGGCATCGGCTGTCATGGAAAGATCGTTGACTACCTCAAGCTTAGTGGACTGTATTCAATACATGGCAGGTCTATGGCTACGGTACAGGGGATGAAGATCGCGAATCCTGATTTAAAAGTAGTTACCTTTGCAGGTGACGGTGACGCTTTTGGTGAAGGCATAGCACACCTAATATTTGCAGCAAAGAGGAATGCAGATATTACGGTAATAGTACATGATAACGGTGTTTATGGACTCACTACAGGTCAGTATACACCAACGAGTGAGAAGGGTTTCAGAGGCCCCTCCACACCAAAAGGAAGCATTGAAGAACCGTTGAATCCATTATCTCTCATGCTGGAAGCAGGAGCTACCTTCGTTGCGAGGGGATATCCTGTTAAAACGGATCATCTCGCCGAGATATTCGTTCAGGCCATAGAGCACGAGGGATTTTCATTTGTTGATGTCCTTCAGCCTTGTGTAAGTTTCAACAACACGTATCAAAAGTATAATGCACTTGTTGAAGCCATAGATCATATTCCTCAAACTTATGAGGAAGCTATGGCTGCTGCCAAAAGAAATGACAGACTGCTGGTAGGCATACTCTATAAAATACAGAAGCCTCCATTTCACAAAGAACTATACGGAAACTGGAATCCTGTATTAAAAAGAGTCCCAAGGGGGGAGAGGAGAGAAAGAATTTTGAAATTACTTAAAATATAAAAAAAAGAGGTGATTAAATACCAAACTTAAAGATAGGTGATAAAGCGCCAGAGTTCTGTCTTCCAGACAAAGATAATAACAAAATAGGTCTTGGAGATCTTAAAGGTAAGTGGATTATTCTCTATTTCTATCCTAAGGACAATACCAGTGCCTGTACATTAGAAGCTGTCACGTTTACAGGCGTTCTTAAAGAGTTTGAAAAGATGAATGCTGTCATTCTCGGCGTGAGTCCCGACTCACCAGAGAGCCACTGCAGGTTCGCAGACAAACACAATCTTGAAATAACACTCCTCAGCGACACGGAACACAAAGTGCTGGAAAACTACGACGTGTGGCAGAAGAAAAAGATGTACGGAAAGGAGTTCTGGGGTGTGGTGAGGAGCACTTTTTTGATAGACTCAGAAGGTAACATCGGATACATATGGCGAAAAGTTAAGGTAAAGGGACACGTCGAGGACGTGAAGAACAAATTACTTGAGTTAAAAACATAATGATAGGAGGAAGAAAAATGGATGTAAAGAAAGCAATAACGAATAGAAGAGCATATCGATCACTTAAAGCCGTAGAAATAACAGAAGAACTGATAATGGATTTAGCAGAATGTGCTCAAATAACGCCTTCATGCTTCAATAATCAGCCATGGCGATTTATTTTTGTTCATGACAAAGAAACACTAGAAAAACTCTATGAGGCCTTGTCAAAAGGTAACGAATGGGCACAGGCAGCTTCCATGATTATTGTCGTCTACAGCAAAAAGGAGTATGACTGTCTCATCAGAGATAGAGAGTACTACCTATTCGATACTGGCATGGCAACTGCTTTTATTATACTGCGGGCTACTGAACTGGGACTCGTTGCTCACCCTATTGCCGGATATGATCCAAAGAAGGTGAAAAAGATCCTGAATATTCCAGAGGACAGAATGGTAATCACATTGATTATTGTTGGTAAACATTCGAAGGAGATAAGTCCTGTTCTCTCAGAAAAACAGAGAGAAGCAGAGAAAAAAAGGCCGCAAAGAAAAAGCCTTAAGGAAATCGCCTGTATGAACAGGTACGAGAAATAGTAGATAAAAAGGAAATTACCTACCTTAATAACTCTTGAGTATGTTTCAATTAACAGCAAGACTTAAATAGTGACATCTTCTATATAATTTTATGATTGAAATAGTTGAAGAGTTGGAAAAACTAAGTTTAGAAGAAATTTTGGGGTATGTCATAGAATCTGAGGAAGCCGCAAAAAAGTACTACCTGGAACTTGCAAAGAATGCCCCTGAACTGGTTGCCACACGGTTTGAAAATCTCGCCAGAGAGGAAGAAATGCATAAAAAGACTGTTTCGGATATTTACAGAACCCGCTTTGGAGACGAGAAGTACACTGTCCCAAAAGGGCTCTCTCCACTTGAGAGTTCAGTAAAGATTGATAATATTATCACTCTTATCGAGGCACTGGATAACGCCATGCGAAACGAGTACAATGCACATAGGGTCTACAAGTACCTTGCCGTACAGATGAAGGAACACAAGAAGTTATTCGCATACCTCGCCGATATGGAGATGAGTCACTACGAAACTGTGAAAAAAGAGAGAGATATGTACGAGGGACAGATCATATCGAATCCCAAGATGCAAACTGCACTTCCTCGCGATCTGTGGCTGGAAACGTTTAAGATTCAGTGAATTCAGAAAGTAAAAGTATAGAAAAACATGAAAAGGGGGATCTAAATAAATCTGTTTGTTACCACATTTGAATCAGTAGCGATGCTTTTAGGGACAGGATTTATTGGATTCCGGACAATAGAAAATGAATTGCTCCAAGAATCATTCTGAAGATGCTTTCTCCTCTCGCTATCGCTCTATCGAGTTTCATTTTCGTCAACATTATCTCACATTTTTCTCCTGCTGAATCTCCTCAGTAGTAGCAATTACTGCTTTGGTGGCTCGTTTTTACAAGAATTACTGTAGAGTTAACGGTAATAGCTATAACTGTGTCCCAAAAAAGGCGAGAAGCGAGTTTGGTATGAGTCTCTCTTATCAAAATGGAATATTTTTTCCATTGGCAATACTCACTGGCATGATGGACAGTGAATCATCTCATTTAGTGTATCTTTTTATATTTACACTTTTTTATTCCGCCTTTTTCTTCAGTACTTATCACTTCTTCTTTAGAGGGAAAGGGAAGAAGGTAGAAGTGAAAAAGATACCCTCTTATTCGAACAGATAAATACCTAAGACAATAAAATATAAAAACCATGTATCTATTACTATCGAGGTGAAAAAAATGGCAAAAATAAAAGTATATTCAACTTCTATGTGCCCGTACTGTAAAATGACAAAGGAGTTTCTGAAAGAGAAAGGAGTCGAGTTTGAAGATATAGACGTCTCCGTCGATAGAGAGGCAGCCATGAAGATGATAGAAAAATCGGGACAGATGGCAGTGTCGCAAATTGAGATCAATGGAAAGTTTATTATAGGTTTTGATAGGGAGGCACTGGAAAGGGAGATAAAAAATGTATGATACGATAATTATTGGAGCAGGTCCTGCGGACATCACTGCCACTGTGTATGCTGCACGAAAAAAGATGAAAACACTGGTGATTACAGAAAATATCGGTGGACAGGCTGCATTGAGTGGGGATATAGAAAATTATACAGGATACCAGTTTATTACAGGTCCCGAATTGGCAAAAAAATTTGAAGAACATCTGAAGAAGTTCGATATTGATGTGAAAGAAGGAACAGAAGCTGTTTCTGTCGAAAAGATTGATGATTATTTCACAGTAAAAACAGGTGAAGGAACGTATGAATCCGAGATCGTAATACTTGCTACTGGAAGAAAACCGCGAATGTTGAATATCCCGGGTGAAAGAAAATTTAAAAATCGGGGTGTCACGTATTGTGCGACCTGTGATGGACCATTATTTGCAGGGAGAGCTGTTGCAGTAATTGGAGGAGGAAACTCTGCATTGGATGCAACAATCCAGTTAATGGCTATCGCGACTAAGGTTTACCTCATCACCAGAAACAAAGAGATGAAGGGGGACACAGTAATGATCGAGAAGGTAAAACGTTCGAACAAAGTTGAGATACTGAGAGATGCAGTGACGAAAGAGATTAGTGGGGATAAATTTGTTAAAGCCATTCGCGTCGTTGTGAATAAAACAGAGGAAAAAATTCTTGATGTGAAGGGCGTTTTTATAGAAATTGGCTCGGTACCGGTTGCAATACCTGTAAAAAACTCAGAAGAAAAACTGAAAGTAACAAAATATAACGAAATCATTGTCAACGAACACTGTGAAACAAACATTTCTGGACTTTTTGCAGCGGGGGATGTTACGAATATCCCTGAAAATCAGATAATCACTGCTGCGGGGCATGGGTGTATCGCGCTTCTTTCTGCTTTTAAATATATCTCTAAAAGACCGAGTTGAGACCTGATCGCCATCCATTTAATCACAGTATGTAGTTAGATACGTGAAAATCTTGTGTAAAATGGAGGAGGCATACAAAAAGATAGAAACCTTTTTATAAGGAAATACTTCTATCAAACATCAATGACCAAGATTTTTTGTGTGTGAAGTCATGCTTCTCATATACAGAAGTCATGTGTTTAGAAATAGAGCAAAAGGAGGAAAAAAGATGCCAGAAAAAGTTGTAGAAGTTGAAAATCTTGTAAAGCGCTATAAAACCGTGACCGCAGTAGATGGAATAACTTTTGACGTTTATCAAGGAGAAATATTTTCTCTTGTCGGACCCAACGGCGCAGGCAAAACTACTACAGTCGAGATACTGGAGTGTCTGAGAACGCCTACAAGCGGATCTGCAAAAGTTCTCGGTTTTGACCTGCTGAATGAAGAAATGGAAATAAAAAAGAGGATAGGTGTAATGCCACAGGAGTTTAATGCATTTGAGCGTCTTACTGTAAAAGAGAATGTAGAACTCATAGCAAAGATATATAATGTGAAACCTGAAACAAAACAAGTTCTTGAGGAACTCGGTCTGTGGGAAGCAAGAAACAGACGATTTCACAAACTCTCTGGCGGTATGCAGAGACGTGTGGGAGTTTGTATGGCATTGATCAGTGATCCTGACCTCTTGTTCCTCGACGAACCTACAACAGGTTTAGATCCCCATGCAAGAAGGGAATGTTGGGAAGTAATAAGAACTCTTAAGAAATTAGGCAAAACCGTTTTTCTTACGTCCCATTACATGGACGAGGTGGAGCAGTTAAGTGATAGAGCAGGAGTAATAGTGAATGGCAAACTTATAGTCACGGACACAGTTCACGATCTTATTTCACAACATGGCGGAGGAATAAAAGTGAGTGTAAAAGGAAAAAAAACTAAAGAAGCGGAGAAAATACTACAACGATTTACTGAAAATGTTTTTCATGATACGGATATAGTTACGGGAAAATTTCAGACAAGACAGGAGGCAAGCAAAGCACTGGCACAGCTTTACCAGATGGGGAATGGATATAGGATAGAAATTATTGAGCCCAATATGGATGATGTCTTTGCGCGACTGGCCGGTCACAAAGTTGACGAACGAGGTGAATTGTTATGAGAAGCGTACCGTCAGTGTTTCTTGCACTCATGAAAGAGTGGTTGAGGAGCAAATCAGGCATGTTTTTTTCGTTTCTCTTCCCTCTCATGCTTTTGCTGATCTTTGGCTCTGTTTTCGGCGGAACTGGAAGTACAACATACATGTTGCACGTTCAGAATTTTGATGTGAAAGACGGAGAGCCCACTGAGCTTTCTAAAATCTTCATAGATGTTCTGGATTCCATGGAGATTTTTGAGATAAAAGAGATCGATCCGGGTATCGATGTTAATTCCTATGTAAAAGAGAACCCTTCTTTCGAGTATAGCTACAGGATACTGAAGATTCCCAAAGGATTCGAAGAAAATATACGTGGGAAAAGCATGGCAGTAAGACTGAATGTTGTCGTTGGTACCTTCACATATATCGAAGAAAATTTCAGCAATTATATGAGCGAGAGTGATCTACAAGCTATAGAAGGAGGACGAGAGGAATTGAGTAAGTGGAAAAATATGTTTCCTTCATCAGAAGGGGCTGAATTAACATTTTTGGCAGATGAAACCGATATGTCGGCTATGGCTGTTCGCAGCATACTCGAGAGTATCATCAATGCATTCAATAATCAACTCATAGGTGTTGAGGAGCAAATGATGAGTATAAAATCCGAGTCTCTCGTTGAAAAAAATATGAGCGCTACGGCCTATTATCTTCCTGGCTACATAGCAGCATTCATAATGACTAATGGAATAATGGGTGCAACATCTGTTATTTCAGAACTCAGAAGAAACGGCACCGTAAAAAGATTGGCCGCAACGCCGTTACCCAAACGTTCGTGGATAATGAGTAATGTGTTTCAACAGACTATCCTCGCATTCATGCTCACTGCTGTCATGATTATCTTTGCACGGATCATTTTCGGTGTAAGTGCACTGCCGAATCTCTATGCACTCCTACTTATTTTCATAGGTGCAGTTACATTTGCCAGTATAGGTATGATACTGGGTGGTGTAATAAAAGACGTGGAGGCAGCATCTGGAGCGGGAAGTGCCATTGCATTTCCTATGATGTTCCTCTCGGGTGCGTTCTGGCCCATTGAAATGATGCCGAGTTATATGCAAACGATAGCAAAGTGCTTACCTCTCTATTACTTCCATGACGGGCTGAGAAATATAATGATACTCGATAATCTCTCAGGATCATACGTACCATTTTTGGTCATGGGAACGTTGGCAGTAATATTCATCGGCATTGCAATAAAAATAACGAAATGGAAAGAACTATGATTCCTAGTTGAGATTTTCTCTATACAGTAAGAAATAAAAGGGAATGCAGAATATTACGATCATGATAAAAGGCAAAGTCTTTAAATATGGTGACAATGTTAATACGGACGTTATCTATCCGGGAAAGTATGTTTATACTATAATGGATCCAAATGAGATGGCAAAGCACGCCATGGAAGATCTGGATCCTGACTTTGTAAACAAAGTTAACAAGGGAGACATAATAGTAGCAGGGAAAAACTTTGGCTGCGGATCGTCCAGAGAACAAGCTGTCACGTGTCTAAAATATGCAGGGATCTCTGCCATCATAGCAAAATCTTTTGCAAGAATATACTATAGAAACTGTATAAATAACGGATTAATCCCTGTTATATGCAAAGAAGCTTCAGAATATATACAAGCTGGAGATAGCGTACGTATAGATGTTTCAAAGGGCAAAATTTTGGCGAAGGATAAAGAGCTTAATTTTGTGCCTTTCAGTGAGTTTATTATGGAGATTATAGAGAGTGGTGGTCTTTTAGAATACACAAAGAAGGTGATAGAATGTACAAAATAGTGACACTGCCAGGTGATGGTATAGGGAAAATAGTTCTACCAGAAGCACTCAGAGTCCTCGATGCAGTAGGTTTTGAGGCAGAATATATAAGAGGGGATATCGGCTGGGAGTTCTGGGTGAAAGAGGGTGATGCTTTACCTCAGAGAACAATCGATCTTCTTGAAAAACATCGTATTGGACTTTTTGGAGCTATAACATCAAAGCCAAAGGATGTGGCAGCAAGGGAATTATCTCCAGAATTGCAGGGGAAGGGACTTGTGTACTATAGCCCCATTGTTCGGCTCAGGCAGCATTTTAACCTCGATCTATGTATAAGGCCATGCAAGACCTTTAAGGGGAATCCTCTCAATTTCATACGACGGACTAAAGACGGGTTCGAAGAGCCAGACATAGATGTTGTAGTCTTCAGACAAAACACAGAGGGTCTTTATTCAGGTGTGGAATGGACGAATCCTTCGCCGGAAGTGAGGAAAGCTCTTGAGACTCATCCAAAAATGGCTGCTTTTAAAGATATTCCAAGAGAAGATCTCGCCATATCCACGAGGATATTTACAAGACCGGCCTGCAAAAGGATACTGAAAGAAGCCTTTGAATATGCCAAAAAGTTCGGATACGTTTCTGTAACAGTTGCAGAGAAGCCAAATGTCATTCGTGAAACCTCCGGCATGATGAGAGAGGAAGCTATAAAAATTTCTGACAGTTATCAGGATATAGATCTGTACTTCACAAATATAGATGCACAGATGATGTGGATGACAAAGAATCCCGAGGATTATGGTATCATAGTTGCAGGGAATATGTTTGGAGATATAGTATCAGACGGATTTGCAGGTCTTACCGGTGGACTCGGCTTTGCGAGGAGCGCTAACATTGGAAAGAACTGTGCTCTCTTTGAACCGACTCATGGTTCGGCTCCGAAATACGCTGATCTCGATCCTTCCATAGTCTCTCCTTTTGCCATGATTCTCTCTGCTGTAATGATGTTAGATTACATTGGAGAGTATGAAAAAGCAAATAAGATAAGAGATGCGGTTACAAAAGTGATTGAAGAGGGGAAAATTCGTTCTTATGACATGTTGAAACTTAAAGGTGGTCCTGATGTTCTTAAAAAAGGAGCTGCCTCAACTTCAGAGATTACGGATGCAATAATAAATAAATTGTAAAGGAGATTTAAGAAAATAATAAAAAAATAAAAAGGAGATTATAAAATGGCCGAAGAGAAAAAATATTCAGAAAAAGAATGTCACAAGAAGTTTGCTGTTGGGTTAAACAACCTTGTGTGGGATCTTTTAGAAAAAGTTAATAGGACTAAAGAAGAAGACGATGAAATGATTCATGCTGCACATGCTTCCTGCTATCATTGGAGCAAAGTGGGAGCAGCTGTTAACATACAGAGAGGCGAATGGATGATTTCTCACGTATATGCTGTCCTGAACAGGTCTGAGCCAGCTTTATTCCACGCAAAAAGATGCATGGAACTCACTGATGAGCATGATTTTAAAGATTTTGATCTTGCATACGCCCATGAAGGAATGGCGAGAGCATATGCGGCTGATGGGAAAAAACTTGAGTACGAGAAATACAGCAAGCTGGCAAAAGAAGCTGGAGAAAAAATAAAAAACAAAAAGGATAAAGAGCTTTTCTTCAGCGACTTAGAATCAGGACCCTGGTGTAATATGGAATAGTGTATTATTTCTTACGAGCAACATAAATGTCAGCATCTATCATTTTGCCATATTAAAAATACTTATCAATGTTCAATCAGGAAATTAAGTACTTAAAAAAGAAAAAAAATTATTTCTTTTTGGAATAGAATGTCAGTATTGAAGGCAGGACAAGTATTGCTCCTAAGAACGCAAGTACTACAACTATAGCAACTAAAAAGCCGAACCTTGTCATCATTGACATCGATGATAATCCCAATATGAAAAAGGCTCCTGCCGTAGTCACTGTGGCAGATATTACCGCCTTGCCTACATTCAGTACAGTATTTTCCAATGATTTCGTTGGATCTCCTGATTTTTCGTATTCTTCTCTGAATCTATATATTACGTGGATTGAGAAATCTATTCCAAGGCCTATTACCAGCGCAGAAACCATTATTGTGAAGAGGTCAAAGTTCCATCCCGTTACCTTTAAAACACCAAATTCCCATATCATGGTAAGTCCTACAGGAATAATTGAGAATATTCCTAGTAAAGCGGATTTAAAGAGCAATGAAACAACAATTAGCGAGAGTACCAAAGCAAGGATCGTAGTTTTTATCTGTGTGGATTTCATTCCTTCCATTATGTCTGAACTCAAGACAGGGGCTCCTCCAGGGATGTACTCAAGAGTTTTGTACTTAGACACGATTTCTCTGATATCTTTCGTTATTTCTTTGCTGTCTCTGTCATTTCTTATGTCCATATTTGCAATGATCAGTCCTTCTTTTAAGAAATCTTCCTTTGTTTCATCTAGTATTAACATCTGCGAGAGCATTTCCTTCATTTTGGGATCCTGCATTAAGAGCTGAATATCGCCATACTGGAAAATAACATCTGCAAAGCTGAAAACTTCTGTGATAGTTTTCTCATTGGCACTGTTTTTCGTATCTAGGTTTCTTAACTCATTTTCCAAAGCCATCACTTCTGGGAGATTATTCATTAAATCTCCCTTTACAATTATTATCGCAGAAGTTTCCATACTTCCTATTCCGAAAAGCTCAGAGATTTCCGCAGAAGTTTTTATGCTTTCTGCATCCTCGGGCATCATATCCTCATAACTCAAAACAGTGGATATTCCAGGTGCAACTGCCAGACACGCTATTGTAACTAAAGCAGTTACTAAAAGAACTGCCTTTCTGTATCTCAAAGCAAGCAATGTAACCTTATCCATTATTCTATCTATATAGCTGATTTTCTCTTTAGCCTCTACGATTTTTCCTTTATCTCTGAGTACCAAAATCGCAGGAAGTAGAGTTACAGTTAGTACAAAACTGAACATGATCCCAAGTACAATTAGAAGTCCAAAGTCTCTCATAGGAGGGAGATCGGAAATACCGAACGATGCAAATCCGAAAGCTGTTGTCAAAGCTGTCAAAAAAACTGCTACTCCTACAGTGTTTATAGCTGTCACGACTGCTTTTTCTGCTTCTACGCCCTTACTTCTTTCTTCATAATATCTATTCAGCATATGAATTACATACGCTATAGCTATGCCCAAGAGCAAAGGCGTTATTCCAACAAAAAGACTCGAAAACCCTATATTTGTAAATCCTATTATGCCGAGGTCCCATATAACTGCTACTAAAATAATTAAAAATGGGAAAAATATATCTGATAGCTTTCTATACGCAATGAAAAGTACCACAAAAATCAACAGTATAGCAGCAGGAATAAGTACCCTGTTGTCTCTATCCATCGTGCTTCCCATCTCTAAAGCCATTGTATAATCTCCTGTGATAGAAAATTCTAAGTTATTCCTATGAGAACCAACAATATCCTGAAATTTTTCTGTTGATGAGATAGCATCTTCTATGTTTGGCTTTACTCTCACCCTTATGATCGCTGCTTTTCCGTCATCTGTCAAATACTGCAAAATTCCTTTTTTCACTTCAGGATTCTGCAGTGCAAACATTATTGCCTGAGAATTAGGAGGAATTTCATATCTCCCTAAAACATCTATGTAGGACTCTGTACCAATAACAAATTCTGGAAAATTTTTAAGATCGTTTTCTAACGCTATTATTGTATCTATACCCTCCTGGCTTGTCACATCTCCTCTTGCAAGTATGATCTCGTATTGCTGACCCCCAAATTTGTTTAAAAGTTCAAGTGTTGCTTGGACAGACTCTTTTTCTTCCGGTAAAAAGGACATCATCTCTGTTTCTTTTTCAATTTGAGTAATTCCACTGCCTAACAACAGTGTTACAATTAAAACTGTAAGAATTACTAATTTAGGCTTTTTCTCACATAGTTTTGCTACTGTATCAAGTATCATATAATTCCTCCTTTAAATTCTTAGTGAGAGATATAAGATAACTTATATAAAAACCTTTCGGCTTGGGGTTATGCATATTATACAAAATTATGTTCATACCATAAAAAGGGGTGAGAGAAGTTTCTAATTTCAAACAAATTATTCAACGACCCTTACACTCATATACCAAAAAGCTTATATAGTATCTCCTTGTATTACTCTTATGGTAGTCAGAGACCTAACTTTTTTTCAGCTGGAGATTTTAAAGGAATTAAAATTCAGTCCTAAATATGGATTGGAGCTTATAAAGAACTTAAATGTTTCTTCAGGAAGACTTTATCCAAACTTAAAAAGATTGGAAAATTTAGAATTGATAGAAGGAGTAAAAAAGGATAACAGAATTTATTATTCTCTGTCAGAAAAAGGGATCCAGGAGTTTGAGAATATCTTTACTTGGATATCTGATTGTGTACTTTCCGTAGGAATAACATTACTTGATGATTATCTCAAGTTCATAGTTGATTCTCTTAATCTTAGGGAGGGTGAAAGAATTTTTATGGCCTCAAAAAATGTAAGCCATCCTTTCGTTATGCGCATAGGGTTGGAACTTATTAAAAGAATATCGAAAAAAGTTACACTGTCAGGAAGAGTTTTCCTGCTTCAAAAGACCGATCTTCCCTATGTCACATCTGTGGAGAGTTTTGATCTTCTTCCAGATAAAATTGTAGATAAATCCTGTTTTCTAGCGGTAGATCTGGATGAAAAGATTATAAAAGACTGTAAGAGAATTACAAAATCTGAAATAACGATCATCGGAAAGCTCTCCAGCGATTTTTTTATTGAAAAATGCTTCCGAGATGCCCTTGGTAAGATAAATCCTGAAATAAAACCACCCTTCTTAATAGGGCTGAAAAAAGAGGAACTGATTGAAAAACTTAAGGAATTAGGGTATGAAAGTGTAAGATTCTCTTCATGGGGGGGTATTTTTGTTGCAAGTATAATCCTCCAATAAACTTTTTAAAAATCTCGACGAATGATAAGTGATGCCAACTATACTAGGAGCAGACATAGGTGGAACATTTACAGATTTTGTTCTCATTAAAGATGGTAACGTAAAAACTTTAAAGATTCCCTCTACTCCACGGAATCCCGCAGAAGCTATAATTGAAGGCGTAAAAAGACTGGGAGAGATAGATTATTTTGCGCATGGTACGACTCATGCAACGAATATTTTGATAGAAAAAAAAGGTGCAAAGATTGCTTTAATTACCACAAAGGGATTCAAAGATACTCTGGAGATAGGGAGACAGAATAGACCCAGACTTTATGATTTTTTTGTAAGAAAACATAAGCCTCTAGTAAATAGAGAGGATAGATTTGAGGTAGAGGAGAGGATAGATTCAGAAGGTAGAGTTGTAAAAAGTTTAAATGAAAAGGACCTGAAAAAATTAAATTTTGATAATTACGAAGCAGTAACAGCATGTCTTTTATTTTCATATATAAATCCTATTCATGAAAAGATAATAAAAAAATTAATCAAAATTCCAGTTTCAATATCATCTGAGGTACTCCCTGAATTCAGAGAGTATGAAAGAATGTCTACAACAGTAATAAACTCTTATGTTATGCCTGCAATGAGTAAATACCTCCTTTTTCTTGAAAACTCGCTAAATATGAATATAAATATGATTCAATCGAACGGGAATACAGTGTCCTCAGAAAATGCAAGGATCATTCCTGCAAAGACGATACTCTCGGGACCTGCTGCAGGGGTAAAGGCAGCTGTTTTCATTTCAGAAATGATAGGATTTAAAGATGTTATTACAATGGATATGGGAGGAACTTCCTGCGATGTCTCTCTCATAGAGAATCTTAACCCTAAACTTACCACCGAATCTATAATCGATGGTTATCCAATTAAATTTCCATCTATAGATATCCATACTATAGGTGCTGGAGGAGGGAGTATTGCGTGGATAGATGAGGGATTACTAAGAGTAGGACCTGAAAGTATGGGTGCGTATCCCGGACCAGCATGTTATTCCTTGGGTGGTGACAGACCAACGATAACAGATGCCAATCTTATTTTGGGGTATCTCCCGGAAATATTAGCTGATAGTACTGAGCTAGATAAAAAGAAGAGTTTTGAAGTTATTAAAGAATTGGGAGAAAAAATTAATTTAGATCCGATTCAAACAGCTCGGGGTATAGTTAAAGTAGCTGATTCCAATATCGCCAATGCCATAAGGGTGATATCTGTAGAAAGAGGATACGATCCCAGAGTTTTTTCTCTTTTCGTGTTTGGAGGAGCAGGACCTTTACATTCAGGAAGGATCGCTGAGGATATTGGAGTAAAAACAATTTTAATCCCACGATACTCAGGAGTTCTTTCAGCTCTTGGAACTCTTGTTTCAGAGTCAGCCTGCGATTTTGTTCAGTCCAGAATAGCACTTTTGAGAGATTGTCGTCCTGAGGAATTAGAGGATATTTATAAAAAAATGGAAGAGAATGGAAAGAAAATCATAGAAAAACTAAAGAGAATAGAAAGATCTATGGATTTGAGATATAAAGGGCAGAGTTATGAGATCAATATCCCGATAGTCTCTTTAGATTTTGAAAAAATAGAAAAAGACTTCAATACTGCGCATAAAAAGCTTTATGGGTATGTGAGTAAAGAGGTAGAACTCGTCAATCTCAGGAGTAAGATTTTTGGAAAAGTAAACAAAATAGAGATAAAGAAAGCTGAAAAAAGAAAGACAGAAAGCTATACAAGAGAAGCCTATTTTGATGAAATTATCGAAGTTCCAGTATACTATTATAATACATTGTCCCCTAAAATGAGTCTAAAAGGACCGTGCATAATAGAAGGTAAAGAAACGACGGTTTTAGCCCGTCCGAACGAAACTATCTTTGTAGATGAGTATCTGAATATTATTATGAGGCGATAAAATGGATCCTATTACCTTGGAAATCATCAAAAATAAACTTATAGGCATTACGGAAGAGATGGGGGTATCACTAGTAAGAACTGCATATTCTCCCAATATTAAAGAGAGAAAAGACTGTTCCTGTGCGGTATTTGATAAACGAGGAAGACTGACGGCACAGGCTGAGCACATACCTGTACATCTTGGTGCCATGCCGTTTGCGGTCAAAACTATCATGGATAAAGACCTTAAAAAAGGAGATGTATTTATTTTAAACGATCCGTACCTAGGTGGGACTCATCTTCCGGATATAACCCTGGTTTCTCCTGTTTTTGATAAAGAACTTATAGGATTTGTGGTGACAAGGGCGCACCATTCGGACGTCGGCGGAAAAACTCCCGGGAGCATGCCTTCCGATTCCATAGAGATATACGAGGAGGGATTGATAATACCCCCAGTAAAGATTATTTCTGAAGGTAAAATTCAGAGAGACATAATGGATCTGATTTTGAGTAATGTTAGAACTAAAAAGGAAAGAGAGGGAGATATAAAAGCCCAGATATCGGCTAATTCCATTGGTGAAGCAAGACTCCTAGATGTATATAAAAAATATCCCGATTTTGATCGTTATACAGAAGAAATTTTAAATTACTCGGAAAAGATTGTGAGAAAAGAGTTAAAAAGGATGCCAGATATGAAAGTAAGAAGTGAAGACTATTTGGAGTGGGAGAAATTAATAAAGGTAAGAGTTGAAGTGAAAAAAAAGAAAGATGAGCTTTTTATAGATTTTTCCGGCACTGACAGAGAGATTTCTGGAAACTTGAACTGTGTGGAGTCTATAACTTTGTCTTCAGTTTATTATATGATCATAGGACTAATGCAAAGAGATTTAATGATAAATGAGGGATGTTACAGGCCCATAAAAGTTAAAATTCCGAGAGGAACGATCTTGAACGCAAAAAAACCCAAGGCCGTAGTAGCGGGAAACGTTGAAACCTCGCAGAGAATTGTGGATGTTCTCATGGATGCATTTTCGAAGATAGTACCAGAAAGAGTTATAGCGCAGTCGCAAGGAACAATGAACAACATAATTATTGGAGGGATGCATAAAAATAAGAGTTTTACGTATTATGAGACGATAGGAGGCGGTACGGGTGCATCTTTATTTAATGACGGTGAAAGCGGTGTCCACTGTCATATGACAAATACTCTAAATACGCCTGTAGAAGCTTTAGAAACGGAATATCCCTTACGTATTCTTAGATACTCGTTAAGAGATAACTCTGGAGGTTCTGGAAAACATAAAGGAGGCAACGGAATAATAAGAGAAATTCAGGTTTTGACCCACTGTATAATATCAATAATCTCTGAGAGAAGAGAAATTGCGCCAAAGGGATTATTTGGAGGCCAAGATGCAAAAAAAGGCGTTAATCTACTGAATGGAAAAAAAATTCCTGGAAAATGTACATTAAAACTAAAAAAAGGAGACATTATCACAATTGAAACCCCTGGAGGAGGCGGCTGCAGGTGATAATGTACAGAATAGAAAATTATGAGAAACGATCATCCAAAAATATATTAAGCGGATGAGAAAATAACTCACATGAGAATAGGTGCCCATGTTTCTATAGCAAAAGGTTTTCCATCTGTATTTGATAATATAAAATCCATAGGCGGTAACTGTGCCCAGATATTTTCACATTCGCCACGAGGATGGAAATTCAAAGATGTTCAAAAAGTAGAAGAATTTAAGGAGAGATATAAAAAAAAAGATATAAAACCCATTGTGATTCATAACTCGTATCTTGTGAATTTGGCATCTATGGATAAAGAACTTCATAAAAAGTCCATGGAAAATATGAGAAAAGAGTTTGAAACTGCAGAGGTTTTGGGGATAGATTACGTGAATATCCATCCAGGATCTAATAAGGATGTAAAAATTGGATTGAGGAGGATAGTCGAGTCTCTAAACAGCATAGAAACAAAAGCTTATCTCCTTCTTGAGAATACAGTTAGGGGCATAGGAAGCGAGTTCGAGAATTTAACGTATATAATAAAGAATATAACGATTAAATGCGGTGTGACTCTGGATACGTGTCATGTTTATGCTGCAGGGTATGACATTGTCAGTAATCTTGATAACGTTTTAGACGAGTTCGATAGCATCATAGGATTGGAAAAACTGAAACTGATACATCTGAATGACTCCAAATTCGAGCTCGGATCTAAAAGAGACAGGCATGAGCACATAGGTCTTGGAAAGATAGGAATTGAAGGCTTCAGGAATTTTATAAATCACCCTAAGTTGCGAGATATTCCCAAGATTCTGGAAACACCCGTGGATGAAAGACAAGGTTTTAAGGAGAATATAGAAGTGGTAAAGAGCTTAGTAGAGTAAATTTTATATACTTAACTGCATAATTGTAATGACTAGGCCGGGAGGTTAGGCGTCTCCTGTAACCTAAAATCGTCTATAGGTAGGGGTCGAAGCTCGGAGAGCGGTAGATAAGTCCAGTGTGGAGAGCTGCTCACGCCAGTGAGACTCTGTCTCTCTTGATCGGCATCGAAAGTGTTCCTTCTGTAGGGAAGGAGCTTCTTTCCTGACTCCCAAACCCCGTGAGATCCGGAAGGGAACAGCGGTAGGGAGAATGTTTGATGCTTGAGAGGTCACAGGGTTGAGAACGGGGCAGTTTTGAAACTCTGGAGGAGTCTGTCCATCTCTGGGCGTGTCATTAAATGCAAAAAAATTTATATAGGCTTTGTAATATGATCATTCATGCCGGGATGGCCCAGTCTGGTACGGCGCGGGCCTGCTAAGCCCGTTCTCTTCGGAGATCAGGGGTTCAAATCCCCTTCCCGGCGTAACCGTTTCTTTGGAAAAGAAACCGTTCTGGAAAGAAACAATAAAACAATTATTTTTAGAGAAAAAGAGAAGCGTTCTGGAAAAGAAAAAAATGATTATCTAAAGGAAGAGAGTAAAATAAATTGATGTGGGTCTTGACCTACATCCATATGGAGGCGAAAGAACCTGGTACTAAGAAAGAAAAAAGATAATTATTTAGAAACAACATTATCTCAATGTTTTTAATAGATCGCTTTTTAGAGGGTAGTAATTTAAGATCGAAAGCTTTTTATCTTCCTAGTATATAGGGATTATATCTATAAAGAAAAAAAAAAGGAGTACGTCAGAGATAATTAAAATGGAACAGATTCGAAACTGGTATCATAAAAGGGGGAGTCTATAAATGAGAACAAAGAAGAAATATTTAGCAGTGTTGTTTATAATCTGCATGCTGGCAGGGTGCATAAGTGCTCCAGAGGGCACAGTACAGAAAGAGGTAACTAACCTTATTCTAAACGGAGGTTTTGAAGAGGGTACAGATGATACTCCTTCTCAATGGTTCATTGCAGCAATTCCTTCTTCTGGATTAAAACTATACAGGAATAAAACTGTGAGTCATGGCGGTAAAGCAAGTGTGTCCATTGTAAATAATGATGAATCCAATGATGCGTGTAACAATTGGTGTCAGAATATCACAGATTTTCCGAAAGGTAAGGAGTTGATGCTTACAGGGTACATTAAAACTGAGGGGATCACCGACGATGGTGGTGTAGTTATTTGCATACAGGTTTTTAATGCAGAGGGGAACTTTGTTGGATTTGCTACCACCCAAGATAAATATGAATTCAAGGGCACCCATGACTGGACTGAAGTGAAAACGAGTGTCGTTGCCCCACCAGATGCTGAAAAAATTATGATCCGTGCAGTTCTCGTTGGCACTGGTCAAGTGTGGTTCGATGACATTCAGTTGATAGTGGGTGAAGAAGCAGAGCCTGAACCTTTACCTCAATTTTCTCAGGGAATGGAGGGACCAGGGATCGCGCATGCTCAGGGTCACTTTCAGATTACTGCACAAGAAAACGCGGAGATTCCAAAAATCGCCTTTCCCATTCCTCTCGCTTTTGAGGATCAAGTCCCGATTTACTTCGAGATCCGGGCCAATCCAGAGGATGCGCTCAAAGAAACGGTAATCAAAAAGAGAGATGAATACAATTGGGTTGTTGAATTGACTTTTAATCCTCTAAAAAAGGGTAACACTGTAGAAATATTCTGGGAAGGCTATGTTTTCATCAGAGATCATGACTACAACCAATTACCGGATAATGTTGAACTTCCGAAAAAAGAAGAGTTGTCAGAAGAAGTCCAGCAATGGTTAGTTTCAACACTCTGTGTTCAAGTTGATAATCCCGAGATTCAGGAAAAAGCAAGAGAAATTCGGGGAGAGCGCACAAATATTATAGATATAGCGCAAAAGACAGCAAATTTTCTTGAAACAGGAGTAACACGAGGAGAATTTAGAAGTCTCGATGCAGTAGAGGCATTGCATAAAGGAGGTAGCTGTACAAGTTATGCCAATCTTGCCGCTGCTTTGCTCCGTGCAAATGGTATTCCTATGCGAATCCTCGCAGTTTACCCAACATGGGCTTCTTCTCTGCAAACCCATTACATCGTGGAGTTCTATGTGTTTGGATACGGATGGGTACGATTCGAATCAACACTCGGTAAGATACCTTGGCAGCCGTATCAAGACATCGTCGTCGCTGTAGTTACTCCCGAGGATGAAGATCGGTCATTTGAGCAAGGCCGCTGGACAGGAGGATCAGGAGTGCCTTGGCTCAGTCTGACAGAGAACTTAACTAAATACGATACCTCTTATTTAGGAATGGTTGATCCTAAGATGAACTGTGATCATGGAGCCGAAGCTGTGATCGTCTTTGATGCTGAAGAAGAGAAGATAGAAGAGGCTTTTAACTTGACCTGGCGTGTCTGGAATGCATATCTGGAACTTATAACTGAAGGTCAAGAGATACCTCAAGCTCTAGCCGCTCAGAGAGCAGCTGTTGATAGCACAAGTCTGGAGGGATACATCCAAAAGATGAAAGAAGCGGAAGCAATTTATGCAGAAATAGAGTAATTTGTGAAAATATATACCATTTAACTAGATTTGTGTCAAAATAAAAAAATTAAAAGATCTTTTTTATTACATCTTTTAATCCCAATTTTTCAAGAGTTTCTTTTTTCGGGACTCCGTTTTCATCCCAGCCTCTGATTTTGTAGTACATAGAGAGTATCTCATCATATTTTTCTCTGTCAAGTTTCTGGCCTTTAAGATTGCCTTTCGTTAACGGATGAGAAAACCACCTTTCTGGCGGATAATCCTTATCTCTATTCCACTCGCCGTTTTCTCTTATCCAGAATGCTCTCATAAGAGCATAGATCCTGTCGGCTATTTTATTTATATCGTACATAGTGAATGTCTCTCCCGTGGCAACGCTTAGATACTTGGGATACCAGCTGAGGTCAAATCCTACTTCTACCCACGGAAGTCTGCACGCTGTAAGACTCTCGAACATACCTCCTCTTATCCTCTGGAGTTCGATGACTTTTTCCACCTTCTCTTTGCTGTACGAGAATCTGTCTGTGGATATCTCCCATGAGATTACCCAAGAATCTTTATGATGTGCGCCTATAGGTGAAGTACCAAATGCTAAAGCCATTCCAGGACATGCATGACAGTTGTAAGCTGAGATCTCCAAACCTTTCACATGCATTGCAAACTCTTTGCCGCCGTACTTTTCAGAGGTATATCTGACGCCTTCTGCAAGATCTTTTCCTATATCTTCTCTGTTCAATATTTTCATTACTAAATTCTTAGCCTTTTCAAAATCTCCGAACTCTATTTTTTCAGAGATCATTCCCTTTTCGGATAGTTCCATCGCAAACCCTATGACACTTCCCAGGGATATTGTATCGAATCCAAGTTCATCTGCTATTCTATTTAGCGTAGCTACCTCTTTTAGGTTACCTATCCCTAAATTAGATCCGAGCATTCCTACATTTTCATAATCAAGTTCTGATTTCACGCCTTCGGAATCCAGGATAGTATTACCACATCTCATGTTGCAGAGAGGGCATCCTCTTCTTTCTACCTTAGCTTTTGCTACAGCATATCCATCAAGATTCTCTGCAAACTCGAATATACCTTCCTGGTAATTATGTGTAGGGAGGCACGAGTTCTCATTTGTCCACTGAAGTGCTTGCATCGTTCCCTGCGATATCCAGAAATCGTAGAGCTTCTTGTTCTTGATCTCTTTTTACCCTTCCAAACCCATCTCTCTGAGTTTTTCTTCATCATATACAGGAATATCTTTCGTTCCTTTGATGATCACAGCTTTCACATTCTTTGATCCCATTACGGCTCCCATTCCCGGTCTTCCACCTGCTCTTCCTTTTTGGGAGATTATCGTCGAGATTTTTATCATTTTTTCTCCTGCGGGCCCTATTAACAAAATACCTGCATCTTTTCCGTATTTCTCTTCAAGAATATCCTGCGATTCAAAAGTATCTTTACCCCAAAGTTCTGAAGCATCCAAAAACTCCACATTATCGTCATTTATGTAAATATAGCACGGTATCTCAGCTTTTCCGTCGAGGATTATAACATCGTATCCAGCTTTTCTTAAGTTGATCGCTGCCATTGTTCCTAAGTTTCCATCCCCATACCCTCCAGTAAGGGGCGATTTAGCTGCTACAACAAGTTTTCCTGTACTTGGCAGAGGTAGTCCCGTTATCGGTCCGGCTGCAAAAATAAGTTTGTTTTTTTCTGATAGAGGATCTATCCCTTTCTCCAGACTATCCCATAAGAGTTTTATAGCAAAACCTCTACCTCCTAAATACATTTTTGCAAAATTCAGGTCGTATTTTCTAACTTTGAAAGTTTTGTTACTCAAGTTTATTTTTAAAATTTTTCCATTCCAACCATACATGGTGAGCACCTGATCATAGTTATGATTTATATTTATAACTGTTTTCCTCATGCAAAATTTTTTATGTAGATAGATCATCTATCTATCATGAAAGCTCTATTTATCATTTTAGATGGTGTTGGTGATAGACCCTGGGAAGGTAAAACGCCGCTGATAGCAGCCAATAAAAAAAATATAGATTATCTTTGTGAAAAAGGAATAAACGGAGTTTTGCACACAATAGATAGAGGAATAATTCCTGGAAGCGACACAGCTCATCTGGCTCTATTCGGATATGATCCTTATAAATACTACAGGGGGAGAGGAACTTTTGAAGCTCTGGGAGCAGGTTTTTCTCTAAAAAAGGGAGATGTGGCCTTCAGGGTAAACCTTGGTACTGTCGATAACAATCTCGTGATAAAAGATAGAAGAGCTGGGAGGGACCCATATAAATTGAAAGAGCTTTTTGAGAATATAGATGGGATTGAGATAGATGGTGTTAAAATCTCTGCAAAACATACCACAGAACATAGAGGTGTCGTTATTTTAAGAGGAAAAAACCTTACAAACAGAGTATCGGACATAGATCCACATGAAGTGGGAGTAAAAGTTTTAAAATGTAATCCGCTGGAAAAGAACGCGGAGTTCACTGCTTCTGTAGTGAATAAGCTTGTAGATAGAGCTTACAAAATTTTTTCTGAACATAAGGTCACTAAAGAAAGGGAGAAAAAAGGAAAACTTCCTGCAAATTATCTTCTCCTCAGAGGGGCAGGGATCTATGAGAAAATAAAAAGCTTTGAGGAGAGATATAATATAAAGGGATGTTGCATAGCTGGAGGGGCGTTGTACAAAGGCGTGGCTAGATATATTGGAATGGATATTATAGATGTTAAGGGCGCTACAGGGACTGTAAATACAGATTTAAAAACCAAAGCAAAAGCAGTATTTGATAATTTTGATAAATACGATTTTTTCTTTGTGCACATAAAAGGCACAGATTCTGCTTCGCATGACGGGGATTTTGATCTCAAAAAAAAGATGATAGAAAGAATAAACTCAGAGTTTATTTCCGAGATAAAAGATCTGGACTGTATAAAGCTTCTCACAGGTGATCATTCCACGCCAGTAAGACTGACAAGGCATTCTTCTGATCCGGTACCCCTACTTTTCTGGAGTAATGATGTCAGAAAAGATAATGTAAAGAATTTTGACGAGATATCATGTGCAGAGGGAGGTTTGGGACACGTGAAAGGGGTAGATCTTATGAAGATTATTCTGGATTATATGAATAAGGGTGAGATGTTCGGTGAGTAGCTAAAAGATTATCTATGTCTTCTATACCCCTGATAAATTTCTTTAAATAGAATTTCAGTTCTCTGTAATACTTGATGTCTATATTAGCTCCCAGAGATTCCAGTTCTTTTCTGTATTCTTTGAAGAGTTTAGTGCCTTCAGAATCGAAATCTGTCAGTATGATTATTTTTTTGTCTTTTTTTACTAGATCGAGAGTAAGATCGTACATTCTTCTCTGCGATATGCATATTATCTCGGTTTCTATGCCCATATTTCTTAAAGATTCTGTGTCTCTTCTACCCTCTACAAGGATCAAAGCATTTTCTTCTCTTTTTAACCTTTCAACAATCTCAAAAACCTCTTTTTCTGAGTTCATTTTATTACCAGTTTTCTCATTAAAACTTAAATCTTTTTGCTATTTAAAAACTTTCTTTTAGACGCATAGAGAGCAAAACCGAAAGGTTTTTAAAGGAGAGATGTAATTGGTCAGTAGTGAATTTTTAAAAGATAACTGCTTTTATAAAATCATAGAGGGTGATAATTTGTCTTCAGAGCAAATTCTTGACGAAATAAAAGAAAATATTAAAGAAGTTGTGCCCATTGGAGCAGTGATAACAGAGGTGAGTTTCGAGGGACCTGAGATTGTGATTTACACGAGGAATCCTGGAATAATGATGGAAGACAACGAGCTGATAAAAAAGCTTGCCAAAAAACTTCAAAAAAGAGTTGTCATTAGACCAGATTCAACTGTACTTTTGGACGAAGAAAAAGCAACGGAAAAAATTAAGAGAGTAGTTCCAGAAGATGCAGGAATAACAGGTATTATATTTGATCCTGTAACATGCGAAGTAACGATAGAAGCAAAAAAACCAGGGCTTGTAATAGGAAAATCCGGAGAAACTTTAAGGGAGATAACAAAAAATGTAAGATGGGCTCCAAAGGTTATAAGAACTCCGCCTATCAGGACAGACACAATTGCCGGTGTTAGGGCAGCTTTGAGGAGTAACACTGAGCAGAGAAAACAGATTATGAAGAAGATAGGTCAAAGAATATATAGGGAGGAGAATATTAAAACTGAATGGGTAAGACTTACATGTCTTGGTGGTTTTAGAGAGGTGGGAAGATCCGCGATCCTTCTGCAGACGCCTGAAAGTAAAATTCTTTTAGACTGTGGAGTCAATGTAGCCACTGAAAATCCAAGCAGGGCGTATCCCCATTTAGAGATTCCAGAGATAAAATATATTTTATCAAATCAGGAGCTGGATGCTATTATAGTAACACATGCACATTTAGATCACTCAGGTTTTATACCTTACTTATACAAATATGGGTACGACGGTCCTGTGTACGCAACTCCTCCGACAAGAGATCTGATGTCTTTACTCCAGAAGGATTACATAGATGTTGCTCAGAGAGAGGAGAAAGCGGCTCCTTACTCAAGTAAAGAGATCAAGGAGACTATAAGGCACACAATACCGTTGGAGCCTAATGATGTGAGGGATATAGCTCCTGACATAAGGCTCACATTGCACTCTGCGGGTCATATACTCGGATCAACGAGTGTTCATCTTCACATAGGTAATGGGCTCCATAACGTCCTATATACTGGAGATTTCAAGTTTGCAACTTCAAGGCTTCTATCAAAGGCAGATATAAGTTATCCAAGAGCAGAGACCATAATAATGGAGAGTACGTATGGAGGTGCAGAAGATATTTTATCCCCGAGAGAAGATTCTGAAAAGGAAATGATTAGAGTAATAAATGAAACTCTGCAGAGAAAGGGAAAGGTTTTAATTCCAGCGCTTGCTGTTGGGAGGTCCCAGGAAGTGATGCTGATTCTTGAAGATTATATGAGAAGAGGTGTTTTGGAAGAGGTTCCTATATTCATAGATGGGATGATCTGGGAGGCTACAGCGATACATACAGCTTACCCAGAGTATCTTTCCAAAAACTTGAGATCGCTTATATTTACAAAAGATCAGAATCCATTTCTTACTGAATCTCTTGAAAGTGTTGGAAATAGCTCTAAAAGGCAGGACATAATTGAGGGCGATCCATGCATAATTGTAGCAACGTCAGGGATGCTTATAGGCGGGCCTTCTGTGGAGTACTTCAAGGCTCTTGCCGATGACCCAAGAAATACTTTAGTATTTGTTAGTTATCAGGGAGAAGGAACGATGGGTAGGAGGATACAAAAAGGCTGGAACGAGATCCCTATAAGAGAGGGTAATGGAAAAACGAAGGTAATAAAGGTGAATATGGAGATCCATACTATAGAAGGATTTTCAGGACACTCTGACAGGAAACAGTTGATGAGATTTGTAAGAGCCATGAGCAGAAAAGTTCAGAGGATTCTTATAGGTCATGGAGAAGCTCAGAAAAGTATGGATCTAGCAAGTTCTATCTATAAGAAATATAGGATAGAGACAAGAGCACCTATGAATTTAGAGACAGTGAGATTGGTGTGATAGCTGTTAAACTTGCTTATGACGGCAGTGGTTTTTTCGGCTCGCAGATACAGAAAGATAAAGTTACTGTAGAGGGTCAACTTAGAAAATTTTTCAATGCTAGAATCTTAAGCAGAACAGACAAAGGAGTCTCAGCATTGGGTAATGTTGTTTTTGTTGAGGAAGATATAAATCTCAGACGGTACTCTTTTGATAGAATATGGCTTTACGGAAAAGCTGTGTCATGGAAAAAGCCTTTTGAAAAAAGATACTCCTATTTTCTATTCAAAAATTTTGATACGGATATGGTAGAAGAAGCATGTCGTTTAATCTCGGGTAAGCATGATTTCTTTAATTTCTGTAAGAAGGACAGAACAAAAACAGTGGATTATACAAAAAAAATAGATGTAAAACTTTTCATAGACGATCACATAAGACTGGATTTTACAGGTGAGAGTTTTCTGTGGGAGATGGTGAGAAGATTGGCAAATGCCATAATGAAAGTAGGGGAAGGTAAAATAAGAATTGAGGAGTTAAAAACTCTTTTAGAAGAGAGAACAGATGAAAAAATTCCGCCTGCGCCTTCAGAACACTTACTTTTAGCGAATATAAAGGGATTTGAGTTTTCATATGATCATTATATCCTAAGAAAGGTTAAAGATTATTTTGAAAATTTATATAAAGATGCTTTTTTAAAAAAGAATATTTTCGACTATTCTTTAGAGTTTTTGAGGGATATAGATGTATGATCTCTTTATCGTTGGCGCGGGACCTATAGGATGTTATTTCACGCAAAAAATTAAGGAATTCAATTATAAACTTATAGAGGAACATACAGAAGTAGGAAAACCTGTGCAGTGTGCAGGTCTCATTGGAGAAAATATTTTCAAATATGTGGAAAAAGAGTACATAAACAAGATTAATGGTGCGTATATACACTATAATGAAGAATATTTTGCATTGAGGAAAAAAAACGTTGCCTATGTACTCAATAGAGAAAAATTCGATAAAAATCTAAGCAAAGGCTTAGATGTATCTTTTAAAGAAAGGTTTCTGGCTGCAAAAATAAAGAAAGACAAGATAGAGATCAAGACAAACAAGGGCATATACTATTCTAAATACCTTGTAGGATGTGACGGCGTTCGTTCGACGGTAAGAAATTACGTATCCAACAAAGAACCCTCATATCTAAAATCTATTCAGCATACTGTAGAGCACGAGCACGAAGATGACATGATCTCCTTTTTCTTGAAACCATTCTCATGGATAATCCCTGAAAATAGTAAAGTCTGTAGAATAGGTGTAATATCTAAGGATCCCTATAACGATCTCCGTCTTTCAAAAGGAAAAGTGATAAATAAAACGGGAGGATTAATTCCCATAGGTCGTGTAAATACGTATAAGAACAATGTTTTTTTGATAGGAGATGCGGGATCGCAGACAAAACCGTTGACAGGTGGAGGACTTTATTACGGGATAAAAGCAGCGGATATAGCTGGAAATTTATTTTTAAGAGATAAAATAGAGAAATATGATTCCGAATGGAAAAAATCATTTGGAAAACAGATGCTATTCGGCTTATTAGGTAAAAAAATTTATGACAATATCAGTAATGAAGACATGATCAGATTTTATAATTTTGTTAAAAAAAACAGAACAAAAATAGAAGAATCCTGTGATTTTGACAGACACTCTTCTTTACTTAAAATAATTTTATCATCTCCAGAGATATGGCCTCTTTTTTTGAAGTATCTGGTGAGGGAGTTTTTTACTTCTTAATAAAAATCCTTTTTCTAAATTTTCCATTTGTATGAGAAACTCCAATGGAGATTTCAAAAGGATAGAGATAAAAGTTTATCTCGGACTGATTAAAAATCTCTTATAGAAAAACTTTTATCTCTAAAGGTCAAGAGATTACTGGGCCCGTAGCCTAGTGGATAGGGCAACAGCCTCCTAAGCTGTAGGTCGCGGGTTCGAATCCCGCCGGGCCCGCTAACCGTTTCTTTAAAAAAGAAACCGTTCTGGAAAGAAAAAATAAATTATTCAAAAAGGAAAAAAGTATAAAAAAACTTGGTTATTTCTTCTAAAAACGTTTATCCAAAAGAAAAGAAAAATTATCTAAAAAGGAAGAGGGATGCTTTTTTATTGCAGCTTGAGATGTATCTCCCATGTTGTTGTCGTTCCGTCACTGTATTCGTTCGTAAATATGAACGTTTTGAGTAGATACATACCAGTGGGAAATTCTAAAACTAATCTAAAGCCCTCATTCGGATTTAAAATCACTGCATCACTGAAATAATCTTTAAAACCTTCTTCAGGGTCTTTAGGGCCAGATTTGACGTATGAATATTCAGCTCTATTCTTATAAGAGCCACCATTCGAATCAATCACTCGTATTTCCACAGGATTCCACAGTATCTCGCCCTCTGTCAAATTTTCAAAAAATACCTCGACACAGTAGCCCCCATAATTTGATTTAAACACGCTCAATACGGTGACGCCTAGTTTTCTATCATCTAACGATTTATTCATTTCTCCTGTTAACGTGATGTGCTCAGGTGGCGATGTCATCGGAGGCGGAGTAGTCGTTGGCTTTGGAGTAGTAGGAACGGGGGTAGTCGTGGGTGCTGTAGTCGGAGGCGGAGTAGTCGTTGGCTTTGGAGTAGTAGGAGTTGGAGTGGTTGTAGGTGGTGTTGCCGTAGGAGCTGCTGTTGGTGACAAAGAAGTTACCGGAGTTTCTTTTTGGGTAGGGATATTGAGACATGTACCAACTACTATAATAATGGCAAATAGAGCAACCAAAGACCTTTTCTTTGTTTTAAAGAGTTCATTTAGAATATTTCTTTTAGGTTTTTTAGTTTTTTTGGCTTTTTTCGAAAAATTATATCCACAATTCCCACAGAATAAAGAATCTTCTTTATTTGGGGCACCACACTTGGGGCAGTGTATTACTTTTTCTAATTTTGTTTTTACTTTTTTTTCTATTTCTTCTTTTTTTATTTCTCTTATCTTTTGGGAATAATTTACAAAAAACTCGTCCGATATAGAATCCTCTGAATAAGCTTTGAATAAGGACTTTTCTAGATCTTTTTTCAAATCTTCAAATTTCTCTGTGCTGATCTTCTCTTTGTTTTTTACCAGGTAATTATATAATTTTTTAATTTCTTTTCCTTCTGTCGATTTTTCTTTGTTCATAATTCTCAATATTGTATCCCATCTTATCTATAAATACGTTTCTTTCTAAAATTTTTTTTGGTTATATACCAAATATTGCACCAACAACAAATCGTACGAAAACAGCCAAAAAGAGGGGGAATGTAAATTATTCTCATTTATTTTCAATTCTTTGATCCTTCCTTCATCCTACAATTCTCTCTTTTTAAGCCTTCGATTTTGATAAAGGACTAAGACTAATATCACAAAAATACCAAGTATTGTTCCTATAATTGTCATTTTATGCCAAAACTCTATCCGATCAAAAAAGAATTGATTTGGAAATATAGTCTCAGGAGAGCCAGAAGTTCCAATTTCGTAACTTTTGTATCATATAAAATAGGCGCCAAAAACAGGAATACCGAAAAAAAGAAGAACTGCGCCTATTAATAATAATGCTTTTGTAAGTGAGGACATTTCTTTCCTCCTTTTTGTTCCAAACTCATAACCGCACTTCTTACAATACTTGGCATCCTTATTATTTTGAAAACCACATTCTGAACAGTATTTAATCTTTTTGAGTACTTCGATGTCCCTCTCTTTCTCAGATTTCTCCTCTTCCATAGAATTGGGTATATTTTTTGTATAATAAAAACTTTTCTTACTCAAAAAAACCATTTACCCCTGGTGCATCCAGATGTAAATTCTCTTAATTTTCTTAACACCACTCAATCTTAGGGAAAGCTTTAAATAAAGTTTTACTGTGAAATATGTAGGAGAGGAGAATCACCTAATTGGAGAAAAACTCCTTTGATTTTTTTCATGAATTACTCTCCTCTCCGACTTTAGCTGTTTTTTCAAGATTTAAAGAAATTGAAAAACTAAACTTTTTTTAAAATTCTTCAAAGATCCTGAAATTTTTTCATAAAAATAACGGAAAATTTTAAATAGAATTAAGATAATACCTATTTACTGCTCACTTCATGTACAAACATAATTGGGGAGGAGAAGATCCATTTTTTTAAAACTCCTAATTTTTGCTCTCCTCTCTACTTCTCTTTTTAAATAAAGCTATCTCCAAAATGGCTCTTTTTAGATGTGAGAACAAAACTCACATTTTGGGCAAAACTTTAAAAATTGGGACCTCTATGCAAGAAGTAGAGTAAGGTGAAAATATGAAATACTGTAATAATTGTAAATCCCCAATAAAAAAAGGAGAAGATATGTATATGGATGGCAAGGCATACTGTCCTCAATGCTGGGTTCGTCTCATAGGCAACAGAAAGAGACTAATAGGAGAAATTGGGAAAGAGGAATGTCGATAAAATGGAAAAGGAAAACACGTGTCCCGTTTGTGTAATGGCTAAAAAACTTAAAAATCTTATAGTAAAAGAAGAAGAAAAGGAAAAATAAATTTTACTCTTATTTACCTTCCATACCTGAACTGTCTCCTCTTCCCTCAATGACATCCACTATTCTCTGGCAGAAATATGGGGCTACTCGCTGTGAAAATAGCGAATTAGGATGAGAGTCACCTGATGCGTATTTATCTCTCAAATAGAATCCTCCTTCTGCTTCCAGTTCGTAAAAATCCCAGATATAGATATTATCTCCTTCTTCATCCCACTCGTTTTTGACCCAGTTAAAAAATTGTCTGGCTCTTTGTGCATTCTCTTCAGTTGTTTCATCGCGGATTAACGCCGCACCCGTCCACACAATGAATATACTATTGGAAAACTGCCTCATCTTCTCTTTTAGTGCATTGTATTGAAGTTTATAGTTCTTTATGGACTTTCTACTGGAGCTTATGTCAGGGTCACCTGTGTCTGCTTCAATGTAGCTCACGGGAAAGCAGTGCTTCCATACAACAACATCGTAATCTTCAGTAAGTATTTCAAGAGTATCTTGTCCTCTATATAATGTATCTCCTCCGTGATTAACCCAGATATTCCAGTAGTCATAAGGATAATTTTGCCAGGGATAACCGTTAGCGGGATAATCCCTCGCAGTTATCTGATAGCTGACTCCCTTTGTATTGTTATAGTTTTCAAACCATTCTCCTACTCCTCCATCGTAGATACAAGAGCCAGTGCTGTGGTGCAGGAAAATGATTTTTACGTTGTTCTCTGGAGGTATCGTTTCACTGGGGGGTACGGGTGTGGTAGTTGGTGGTATTGTAGTGGGAACTGATGTAGTACTCGGTAATTGTGTCGTTGTAGTTTGAGGAGGTATACTCACACATCCCAAGGAAAACGTGGCCATCAAAACAATTCCAATAAATTTTTTCGCTTTAAAAATTTTTTTCATAAAATGTACTTGATTTTGTTCTTATTATGATTTTTGGTTATTTTAATTCCTGAATAGCTGTACAATTTATTATGATGATTTGAGCAAATCTTTTTATTTATACGATATAAAAACCATGTATGAAAAAATCAGAAAAGATATGGATGGACGGGAAGTTCGTAAAATGGGATGATGCAAAAGTTCATGTGATGACGTATGCTCTGCATTATGGAGCAAGTATTTTTGAAGGGATAAGATGTTACAATACCAAGAAAGGTTCTGCAGTTTTCAGGCTTGAGGAGCATGTGAAAAGACTTTTTGAATCATGCAGGATTTATAGAATGGAATTAAACTATAAGGAAGAGGAGATAAAAGAAGCAATTTTGGATACTGTCAGAAAAAACGGATTAAAAAGCTGCTATATAAGACCCTTGGTATTTCGGGGATACGGGGAGATGGGTGTCAATCCGTTGAATGCTCCTGTGCATGTAATGATAGCAGTGTGGGAGTGGGGAAGTTACTTGGGAGATGAAGCCTTAGAAAAGGGTATAAAAGTAAAAACTTCTTCATGGAATAGAATGGCTCCTAACACGTTCCCTTTTCTTGCCAAGGCTGGAGGAAATTATTTAAATTCCCAACTGGCGAAAATGGAAGCGATCCTAGATGGGTATGATGAAGCTGTAATGCTGGATATTGATGGCTATGTCGCAGAAGGAAGCGCAGAGAATATATTCTTAATCAAAGAGGGAGTTTTTTACACGCCGCCTATTTATAACACTATCTTGCGAGGTATTACAAGAGATTTTGTAATAAAAATAGCTAAAAAAATGGGATACCCTGTTAAAGAAGAAAGAATACCCAGAGAAATGCTTTATATCTCCAATGAAATATTCTTTGCTGGTACTGCAGCTGAAATCACACCTATAAGAGAGATAGACCACTATGAATTAGAAGAACATAAAATCACTAAGGAAATACAGAATAAATTTTTTGAAACAATTGACAAATGCGATCCCGAGTATATGACAAATATAGTGTAAAGATTTTTAAAAGATCCTTTATATGATTCTATATGGATAATTATGACAAGATAACTCTTTCCTTACTAATAGTAATGAGCGTTTTGATGGTTTTAAACTGGGAGAACCTGCCTACGGCAGAGATGGACACGCCTTATCATCTTTTGATGGGAAAGATGGATGCAGATTATGACAGTGTTGTTCTGTGGGATCATTATGAGTACGCACCGCTGGGAAGACCTCAATTATATCCTCCCTTTCTTCATGTCATGATCTGGTGGGCACATGATTTAACAGGTATCGATTACTGGAACATAGGAAAGCTATTTTGTTTAGTTCAGTACCCTGTAGTATTGTTATGCTTATGGTACTTTGTCAGGACTCTCTTTGGATCTAAAATTGCTTTGGCTTCTCTTGCTGTTTTGGCAAGCAATAGAATGTTCTGGTGGTGGGAAGGAAGCGTAGCTCCTACGGCATTAGATTTAGCTATATTTCCCTTATTTTTGCTGTTTTTTTACAAAAAGAGATTCTGGATCAGCGTGGCTCTGCTCACAATATTTTTGTACTCACATTTAGGAATCCCCTATGTGTTTATCCTATGCATAGCTTTATTTGCGCTATTCAAAAAAGAATACAGAGTTTTTTTTGTTAAAGTTTTAGGTTTTAGTCTTATTCTTTTTTCTCCGTGGTTAATTCATCTTTTTTTAAACAGAGAATGGATTTTTGCTAGCAATGTTTCTAAATTCTTTTTTCTGAGCCTTTTAAACTTCAACCCTCTAACAATAGTCTTTCTTTTCATTGGATTTTATCTATTGATAAAGAGATTCTCCGATGCAAGATATGCCCTAGTTTTAGCTTCATTCTTAGGTTTTCTACCGATAATGTATATGTATGGTATGAGATATACAATGCACTCTCCCATAATAAACTGTGTTGTTTTTGGGATAGGGATAACTTATGCTTTCTCAAAAATAGGAAAAAGATATGCCAATATACTTTTTGTAGGATTTTTAATTCTTATTATAGTTCTTTCTCCAACTCTAAGTTTTATGCCTGGAAGATCTCCTCAACAAAATCCTCCTAAAGGAGCTCCTCAAGAACAGAGAATACTTTTCCAAAGTCCTTTTTTAGCCATGGCAGTAGGAATGAGTGGTGAAAGGCCAAAAGGCGTATGGCAGATGGATCCAGATGAGACGCAAAAAATGATAGACTGGATAATGGAAAACACGTCAGAAGACGAGATTCTTCATGTTACGGGAGGATCCTTAGCCTGTTATATTACACTGATGACAGGAAGGGTCACAGACTCAGGGATGTATCATGAGGTGAGAAGTGAGGAGATGTATGAAGCAATAGCGAAGGAGAGAAAAAGCGGAATCTTTATTTTTGATGTAGGTTTTTTTAAGAAAAAAATTCCGGAGAATCTTAATATCTTGGCAAGATTCGGGACTTTTATAGTAGCATCTATGGAGTTCAGGCCCATGGAGGCTCCGTTAAAGATAGAAGGAATTTTTGTTTTCATCGGTCAAGAGCTTAAACATCTTGAAGAACTTAAGAACCTGGATGTCTATGTTGGCATAGATCAGAAAATCTTAAAAGACGTGAGGGGCATAGAAAAATTGAGTGTTTTTGTTTCTAACGAAGATCAACTCTTGAAAGATCTTAAAAACTTAAAATATAAACCGAAGGTTTTAAGGCTCGTAGCTTTCAATGGGAAAATTAAAACAGATACTTTGAGAGAAGCTAAAAAACATTGCAAAGAACTGGAACTGGGCGTTATAGGCTCGAATGCAGTCTCGTATAACAGAGAGATTATCCAAATAGTGGATCGGATAGTGAGGCATACTCCTCCAAACATAGAGTTCATAGACACTATAATCCCGAGAGAAAAGGAGGAAGTAAAAGAGAAATACTGGGTGCAAATAGATACATCTATGAGAGAGATCAAAATGGAAGAGATAATATTTTTGGTTAGCAGCTCTAAAAAATATGTTGGGGATAGAGTGATTATTGAAACAAGAGATCCTGAACTTCTCTTAGATCTTCTGAAAGTTATGGAACATAAAGTTTAAATATACTGCAAAATCTTTTAGATTGATAGGCCGGGGTTGCTTAGCCTGGTAAGAGCGCTCGGCTCATAAGTGTATCAAGAGCGCTGAGAAACCGAGAGGTCGCGGGTTCAAACCCCGCCCCCGGCACTTATGCAAAATTCGGAATCTCTATTCCAGAGAAATTTCTTAGATTTTTATAATTTTTAATATGTCTATATCAATTTTTTTTTCAGGAATAGCTATGGATTTTGAAATTTCTGTATTAACTCCTCGCCTCATCAAAGCCTCCATGATCCCACTCGTGAAAAAACATGGCAAAATCTTACATTTTTCAGCAATTAGTTTATCTATTGAAGAAAAAACTGCGGAACCTGTGTATTTCAATTCAATTGTGTCTTCTCCCCACACAATTTCTAAACCTGAAATATAACCTACTTCTCTCGCATAACTAACCATTCTTCTGACAGCTTCTTTCGGATCATCCACTTCAAGGTCTACCTTTTCTTCAAGTTGTTCGTATATATATTTCCCCATTGTTCTGATTATTCCGTATCCTCCTTTTCTGAAATGAGTCCATATCGATTTGAGGACCGCATAGGTTACGATATCGAACCACTCATCTAATTTTTTCATATCATAGAATCTTCTCCACCTTCTCAGCCGCTTTCTCCAGCTCTTCAAGAACTAATTCTAGATTAGGATCTGATGTTATACACACCAAAAGAGCTTTTTCTCCAGATCCCACTGTGATTATTTTCTCCTCTTCTGTTGTTATAATCACTCTTTTGGGTACTCCTTTTTTCATCTCCAGTGTTGCTGTTTCTGCTGCTCCAAGTATTGTAGCAGACATAGCAGCAAATGTTTCTCCACCCATGTTCTGTGGAAGATCCGCAGAAATCAATAATCCTGACCTCGTAACTATTGCAGAGGCTTCTATACTTACAACATTTTTAAGATCATTTAATATGTTATCCAGGAGTTCCTTTTTCATTCAATCACCAAAAACATCTTTTTTAACTTCAAAGAGACATAATTTGTTTCTCAAAGCTATACATTCTTTCTCTTCTACCACTACCTTTTTTTCAAATGTTGATTCTATTATCCCCGCAATATATCCTGCAAGGAAAGTGCAGACTGGATATTCCTGCTTTTTTTTAGTAAATTCTATCCAACTTTTAGCTAAAAATGAATCGTATAATTTCACTTCACCTTCAAATTTATTGAAATCTACGTTGTATTCAAATTTCCCGAATCCTGCTTCTATATCAATTTGTATACATTTATCGAGTAATTCTATATTCTCAGATTTTGTAATTTCTTTCTCTTTCTCCGCAAAGGCTCTCCCTACATTGCGACCCGTGTTGTACAGAAGAGCGTTAGCGCCATTTTTTCCAAGTATATCATAAATACTGGTAAACATGATTCCCATTGTCCTGCGAGTAAAGGCTACACTAACAATGCCTCCAATAATTAATTCCTGAGTCATAATACAATTTGCATTTTGGTATATTTAAAACTTACTCATAAAAACAAAGAAGTAAATCATGAAAAATGAAAAGATTATAAAAACTCTCTAGGATCCGTAATTTTTCCAGTAACAGCTGAAGCAGCAACTGTAGCCGGAGAAGCTAAATAGACAAAAGCTTCCTTGCACCCCATCCTTCCTTTAAAGTTCCTATTTGCTGTCGAGATACACACTTCTTCGGGCGCTAAAATACCTTCATGAGCGCCGAGACACGGACCACAGTTTGGATTGAGGATCATAGCTCCAGATTTCACCAATTCAGTAAGCAGTCCTCCTTTCAATGCTTCTAAATAAATTTCTCTCGAAGCTGGTAATATTAATAGTCTTACATTTTTATATATTTTTTTTCCCTTGAGAATTTTTACAGCTTCCTTCAGATCTTCGGTTCTACCGTTGGTACATGTCCCTATTAAAGCCTGATCTATCTCTACGTCAATATCGCTGACATCTTTAACGTTATCTACAGTGTGAGGACACGCTACCTTTGGAGTTATATCTTCTGTGTTGTATTCCAGAGTAATTTCATACTCGTTGTCAATAGGTTTAACAGGCCTGATTTCTTCAGAAACTCTCGGTTTAAGCCACCTTTCAGTTTTTTTATCACATTGTACTATTCCTGCCTTCGCCCCCATCTCTGCACTCATATTTGATAAAACCATCCTTCCAGCAATGCTGAGGTTTTCTATCGTGTCGCCGTAAAACTCTACAGACATATAGTTTGCACCATCAGCTTTTATATCTCCTATTATATAGAGGATCATGTCTTTTGCATAGACACCTTTCTCCAATTTCCCGTTAACTGTGATCTTCATCGATTCAGGAACTTTCAGCCATAACTTTCCAGTAGCCATTATTGAGGCTGCTTCACTTCTACCGATGCCCGCAGAAAAAGCACCGAAAGCGCCATACGTGGTAGTATGGGAATCGGATCCAAGAATCAAGTGTCCTGGTAAAATATGTCCCTTTTCTGGTAGCACCTGATGACATATTCCCTCTTTTATATCATAAAAATATTTTATGTTCTGTTCCTTTGCAAATTCCCTTATTATCTTGTGATTTGCAGCATATTTTTCGTTAGCAGCTGGGACACAGTGATCTACTGGTATTACTATCTTTTCAGGATTCCAGACTTTTTTCACCCCCATAGAATAGAATTTTTTAGAGATTGCAGCAGTATTTTCATGAGTCATTAGAATATCAGGTTCAACTTCTATAATCTCATTTACTTCTACTTTTTTCCCCACTTTTTTTCCAAAAATCGCTTTTGCTATTGTCATTTTTTACACCTTTTAAAAGTTCAATTCTTAATTTTTTTCTTTGTCTGTGTATTTAAAAGTTATTCATTACTAGAGGCGAATACATTTAAATATTCTTTGAGAGATTTTACTTAAAGGTGATCAAATGGTAACGGTGAATCGGACACTGGGAGAAATTCTGGATGAGACAGCCAAAAAATTCCCGGAAAAGGAAGTGGTAATCTTTGAAGACAAGAAAATTACGTACAGAAAGTTAAATGAGAGGGTAAACGAGTTTGCATCAGGGCTTTTACAACTCGGAATCAAAAAGGGAGACAAAATAGGATTGTGGATGCCCAATTATCCTGAATGGGTAATTGCCTACTTCGGCATAGCAAAAGCGGGAGGAGTAGTAGTCCCGATGAACACAAGATACAAAACTTACGAGGTAGAGTATATCCTGAACAACTCGGAAGCTACAGCTTTGATAATGACTGATACCTTTGTCGGTATAGATTTTATAAAAATGATGAACGAATTGAGAGGAAAGATCCCAAAATTGGAAAGTGTAATTGTTTTTGGAAATCCTGAAGAGGGTATGCACGGGTTTTATGAAATATGCGAAAAAGGTAAGGATTGGAAGAATGATAAAGATTTTGAAGAAAGAAGAAAAAGTTTAACACCAGAAGACTGCGTCTTTATTCTCTATACGTCAGGAACAACAGGAAATCCAAAAGGAGCCATGCTTTCTCACAATAACATGGGTACAAACGCAAGAGATGTTGCTGGAGTTCTGAAAACTACGGAAAGAGACAGATTTTTATTAGCAGTTCCCTTTTTTCACTGTTTTGGATGTGTGATGGGTATTCTTGGAAGCATAATTTACGGGGCTTCAATGGTACCAATGCTCGTGTTTAAGGGAAAAGAAGCCATGGAACTCGTTGAAAAAGAAAAAATCTCCATACTTTACGGTGTCCCTACAATGTTTGTACTAGAACTGGAAGCTTTTAGAAAATACGGATACAATATAGATTCTCTGAGAACGGGAATAATGGCAGGTGCACCGTGTCCAGTAGAGATAATGAGGGGAGTAATGGAGGAGATGCACTGCAATGTATGCATAGCGTATGGGCTGACAGAGGCTTCTCCTGTAATAACAATGACAAGATTTGAGGATCCTGTAAATAAAAGAGTGGAAACTGTTGGTAAACCTCTGCCAGGTACTGAAGTGAGGATAGTTGACGATCTACACAAAAGCGTACCTGCAGGCAGTAGAGGAGAACTTGCGTGCAAAGGCTACAATGTAATGTTAGGGTATTATAAGATGGCTGAAAAAACTAAAGAAGCTATAGATGAAGAAGGATGGCTCTATTCGGGCGATCTGGCAGTGATGGATGAAGAAGGATACATAAGTATAGTAGGCAGAAAGAAAGATATGATAATTGTAGGAGGGTTTAATGTATACCCAAGAGAGATAGAGGAGTTTCTATTCACACACACAAAAATACAGAACATTTCTGTGATAGGTTTTCCTGACAAGATCTTTGGTGAGGTTGTGATGGTATATGTGATTCCAAAGGAAGGTGTTAATTTAGATCCACAGGAAATTGCCGAGTTCTGCAAAGGAAAGATAGCGAATTTCAAGGTACCGAGATACGCGAAGATCGTGGATCAGATGCCAATGACAGCTTCAGGTAAGATCCAGAAATACAAACTTAGGGAAGAAGCTCAGAAATTACTGGAAAATGGAGAGTTAAAACCTCTAAACTTAAAGTGATTCTTTCAGTTTTTTATTTAATTTTTCTAATTTCTTTCTGCTTCTTTCTAAGGCTTTATTGGCGTATTTTACCAGAAATCTAAGGTACTCTTCATTCACAAGGAGTTCCCTTTCTCCGAGAGGAACATCTATCCTTTCCGTGGATAGTATCTCAACTATTATTTTATTCGTTATTGATTTTATCCCGCTGTTTTTGAACCCGCATGAAAAAGCCAGATCCTTGATCTTTATAGCACTTTTTAGATCATACGAGGCTACGTGTATTATTGGTGACTGCGAGATAAGAAAAACTACCCCCGAGTCTCTAAATCTTAGAGATTCTATCAACTCTTCATATTTTATTCCCCTGTGCCATTTTCCAAGAAAAACTGATCTCTTTTTATCCCCCAACTCTGGCATCCAGATTAGAACTATCCTTCCCGCGCAGCTTGAGGTAGTGTAATACTCTTTTTTAGAGTTTATCAGTTCTAGAGTCTCCAGTATTTCAGGATCTACCTTGTTTTCAGTAATAGCTTTAGCAAGTTTAAGCATTACCACCTCTTTTCTTTTTTCGAACATTCAGATCTCCATGGGAGCAAGATAGAAACGAATTGTAGCCTTATCACTGGAATATTCGATTTTTAGAGGCGTGTCCTTGTTTCCAAAAGATATATCAATATAATCCACTGACGTTGCAGTTTTTAAAAAGCTTAGTATATAACTTAAATTAAACTTGCTGGTACACTCGTTATCTACTTTGAACATTTCTATAGCGTCATTTGTTTTAGATACATTTGCAGATGTTTTAACACCATCTTCTTCAGCAAAAAAGGTTATCTCTTCGGGATTAGCTTTAATTATAAGAGAGCTTCCTATTACCGCTATATCCTTTACAAGATCTACAAAAACACTTCCCCTTATTCTTAAAAAAACAGATGCATCAATATTTATCTGCGGCAGTGGCTCTCCAAACTCCAGCAAGGGGATTCTGAAATATCTTTCCACAAAGTTGTGGATCGTGAACTCGAGATACTCCTTCTCAACGTTTATGCTGACGTTATCGCCAGCTCTCAATCTTCTGCATATTTTTTTCATAAGATTCATATCAAGATAAAAATTTGTCTCCGAGTTGATCTCATAACTTGAAAAAGCTTCTTTCTTAGCCTCGATCTCTATTTTACAGATTACCGACGGATCAGATGCTTCTATCCTCAAATTTTTTTCGTCGGCATAAAAAGAAGCTGTATCCACAAGATCAGAGATCCCATCTATAAGTTCTCTTAGCACAATTGAATCAGACCACTTGCACCTAAACATTTTTATCACTTCAAATGAGTCTTATGCATTAAAAACTGATATAGTTTCGTACTTTCCATATTAAAAACTTTCTGTTCGTATAATCATATTAAGATATGACTCTAGTATATCAGGCATATAATATTTGAAAAAATAAAAAGAAAGAGAAGGGATAATTTAGTCCATCTTTGCAATAAAGAAGCAAAATGCGCCTATAGCTATCAAGATAATACCTATAACACCTTTAAAAACATCTACTAACTCTCTCCACCATTCTAAACCCTGAGGAATTAGGGTATATATTCCTACGAGCACCAAAACAATTCCTATCAATATCCAAACTATCTTATTCATATTATCACCTTTTCTATATTCTTTATTTTTTTATATTTATATCTTTTCCTCAAAAACTCAAATTTCCCAGAAATCTTTTTTGTTCAGGTACCACCCATACTCTGTATTTAGAACTATTATAGAAGCCTGCGGAGAAATTATTCCTTTCTCCGTTATTATCAAATCTATAAATTCGGGCGGCGTTACATCAAAGGATGGATTTCTGACCTTTACATTTCCGATCTCTTTCTTTTTTTCTTTACTTATTACTTCTTTCCAATCTCTCTCTTCAATCTCTATAAGTTTTCCAGCAATAGTTTCCGGATGGAATTTATATGTTTCTGCAGCTACTATCACATCGACTCTTGCTTCTTTGGCTATTAGGGCTAATTCCGAAGTCCCTATCTTATTCACCACAGCTCCGTTTGCAGCAACTGCATCAGCCCCAATAATGGCAATATTCATATCAGCCATAAAATATCTTGCAGCACTATCTACTATTAAATTAGTTTTTATACCTTCTCTGCAGAGTTCCTTAGCTGTGAGAAGTCCCTGATATCTTGGCCTCGTTTCCCTTACAAAGACCTCAAAATCTTTTCCTTTTCTAAAAGCTGTTTCGATTACAGAGATCGCACAACTACTGTTGCAATGCGTCATTATTTTGTCGCCGTCTCTTACCCTGTTCGCTCCAATCTCACCTATCTTCTTTATAGCAGATAAAGAAAGCTCAATAAATTCTTCGGATCTTTTTATGAGCTCTGTTCTTAAACACTCCAGATCCATAGTGATATCTATATTTTTGAAAATATACCTGAGAGAGTTGGATAACGAAACGGCTGTAGGTCTTGTGTCTACTAAAAACTTTGCATTTTCTTTTAATTCTTTTATAAAATCTTCTTTCGATCCAGAGAAATTCTCACAAAAAAGTTTTACTGCTCCAGCCGTTTCTCTACCTATCTTTGCAGCGCCTCTGATCTCCATGTTTTTTATTTTCTCTCCAATTTCAAGTAGATTTTTATCCATCTAAGCCACCCAGAATCTCATTTTTGCATGCATTCATTGCGGAGATACCATACCTCAGAGAAGAGTCAAAGCTTTGAGTTTTTGAGTATCTTGCTAGGAAACCTGCTATAAATGCAGATTTACTTTTTTTCTTGAATTTTGTGTCAAAAGTTTTATTTTTAAACCTTATTTTTTCTCCAAGAAGAATTCTGTTTCCAGTTCCTTCTTTTTCAGAGAAGAGTATATCCGCTTCTGTATCCAGAGAAGAACTTAAAATACATTTTTTATTCATCCCCATAATTTTTTTTGCGATCTCAAGATCATCGCACACATGAATTATTTTTACCTTTTCTAGAATGCTTGGATCAAACTTCAAAAATTTGTTTGCACCTTCGAATATGTATTTTTTACCCAAATTAACTATCCTTCCAGATTTTTCGTTCGAGAGGATAAGATTAGAATAGTCCACATTATATCTCTCCAACAATTCAGTGATCCCATAAGCATCTCTGCCGACACATGCCAGAATTCCTGTTTTTGTCTTTAAGATACTACCATTTATCGCAATATTTAGGCACTCTCCCGTAAGTTTTTCTTTGAATTCAGTTATCTGAGAATTTTTTATTTTGTAGAGAGTTTCTATATAGATCTTGCCCACGGTAAGAAAATCGAGTTTCATGAATAAAGATATAGGTCTCGATATTTATATCTATTTCCAGAATCTCTTAATTATTTCCATGCTCAAAAATGCTGTGGATGTTATCGGCAGTATTAAAAACCAGTCTTTTAGGGATAGTGATACCGTGTGGAAGTACGTTTGCAGAAACGGAACATATATAACACAAAGTTGCAAAAGTATGGATATCAAAACAGCTACAATTAAAAATTTGTTCTTAAAAACTTTTACCTTGAACAAAGAGTATCTTTCCGATCTGCAGTTGAATACATTGAACATCTCAAACATTGTCAACATTACAAATGCAATGGACTGTGCTCTAATAAGATCAGATTTATAATAATTAAATATCGGCAAAATTCCTATGGCAATTAATATTCCGATCCAGATTATCATAAACTTAACTCTCTTTGTAAAGATACTTTCACTTGAGACCCTGGGTTTTCTCAGCATTATATCGGGCTCTTTTGGATCTACACTCAATGCGATAGCAGGAAGCCCATCCGTCACAAGATTGATCCATAAAATCTGGATGGCTATCAGAGGAAGCGGCATTGCCAGCAGTCCCGCTATGAACATGACAAGAATCTCACCGACATTACATGAAAGGAGATAAGCGAGGTATTTCTTTATATTATCATAGATCCCTCTTCCTTCCTCTACTGCAGCCACGATAGACGCAAAGTTATCATCAGCGAGGATCATATCAGAAGCTTCTTTTGTTACATCTGTTCCTGTTATGCCCATAGCTATCCCTATATTCGCATTTTTCAGTGCAGGGGCATCGTTTATTCCATCTCCTGTCATTGCAACTACCTCTCCCATTTTTTTAAGTGCAGAGATGATCTTCATTTTATGTTCAGGAGAAACTCTGGCATATACTTTAACATTTTCTACTATCTTCTCGAACTCTGAATCACTTAACTCATCCAGTTCTCTTCCTGTAAGTATGATATCTCCTTCTTCAAAGATCCCCAGTTCATTGGCGATAGCTTTCGCTGTTAATTTGTGATCTCCCGTAATCATAATCACTTTTATCCCCGATAATTCGCAGATTTTTATAGCTTCCCTGGCTTCTTCTCTTGGAGGATCAAGCATTGCGGTTAAAGATGCGAAAACGAGATCTTTTTCTTCTAAAGTATCCCCTTCTTTATACGCTAAAGCCAATACCCTAAGACCTTCAGATGCAAAGATTTCATTTATTTCCAGAATCTTTTTTTTATCTATTTCTGTTATCTCTCTAATGCCATTGTCATAGATATATGAACAGTTTTCCAGAATTGTCTCAGGAGCACCTTTACTATAGATCATGTCATTCAGAACAGACATCATTTTTCTTTCAGAGGTGAATGTTAACTCATCTCTTCTTGGAAACTCTTTTTCAAGATCGGATTTGTTTATACCTATCTTTTCAGCAAGGACGAGTAAAGATCCTTCTGTCGGATCGCCTATTACTGTGTAATCTTTTTCATGAATGAGCTCTGAATCGTTACATAAGACAGATATCTTCCCTATAAGTTCCAAATTCTTACGATCTATCTCTTTTTTCTCTACATAAAAGTTTCCTTTTGGAATATAGCCAACGCCGCTCACTTCAATGATTTGATCATTAAAAAATATCTTCTTTACTGTCATCTCGTTCTTTGTCAGTGTCCCTGTTTTGTCACTGCAGATCACTGTTGTGCACCCTAACGTTTCTACAGCAGGCAATTTTCTTGTTATAGCATTTCTTTTAACCATCTTTTGAACGCCCAAAGCCAGTGTGATCGTAACAACTGCTGGCAGAGCTTCAGGAACTGCAGCTACGGCAAGAGATACACCCCAGATAAACATTTCCAGTGGTTCATGTCCTCTCAGTATACCTAGGGCAGCTACTAAAGAACATATTATTAATGCAGATACTCCCAAAACTTTTCCTACACCTTCCAGATTCTTTTGTAAAGGGGTCATTTCTTTTTTTACACTCTGCAGCATTTTTGCAATCTTTCCGAACTCGGTATTCATTCCCGTTGCGTAAACTACGCACACACCACGTCCAAAAGTTACTACAGTTCCAGAAAAGACCAGGTTTTTTCTCTCTGCCAAGGGTAAATTTTCTAAGAGTGTTTCAGATGTTTTGGATACAGGAACAGATTCACCTGTTAATACCGATTCGTCTATACTTAGATTATACGATTTTAGTATCCTGCAATCTGCCGGGATTTTGTCTCCAACTTCTAAGAGAATTACATCCCCCGGAACTAATTCTCCAGTGTCCATTATTTTTTCAGCCCCGTCTCTAATTACCCTAACCTTCGGTGAACTCATTTTCTTTAAGAGTTCCAGAGATTTTTCTGCTTTGTATTCCTGAAAAAATCCTAAAACTCCAGATGCAAAGAGTATGATACCTATAACGACAGCATCTGCAGTTTCTCCAATTAATAAAGCAATTATAATTGCTATCGTTAGGATTAACATTAGAAAATCTTTAAACTGGCTTAGAAAGATCGTTAATATGGATATCTTCTTACCTTCTTCCAGTTCGTTATACCCATATCTCTTAACTCTTTCTTCTGCTTCTTTCTGAGTTAAGCCATGTTCAGTACTCTGAAGTTCTCCTAAAACCAGGGAAATATCTTTGGTGTACATGGTAGATCATTTAAGTACCTTTAAGAAGATATAAAAATCTTTTGCGAAATCTCTATAAATACAAAGATATGGTAATAAAATTATATTCGCACTTTTTATATTTTGTGCAAAAATTTTTCCAAGTCTCAATCTGGAATATGTGTAGATAGAAATATAGATTATTAAAATCATAACTATTTAAATAGATTCCTTTTTAAGAGACTATTGTATAAAATTTAAATTATCAGTTTCGTTTTTAAATACCTTTTTTAGATAGGGGATGACTCTTTTTGTATACCTCTTCCTTATACTTGTTAGTTACATGTGTGTATATCTGCGTTGTAGATAAGTTACTGTGTCCAAGTAAATCCTTAATAACAACAATATCTGCCCCATTTTGGAGTAAATGTGTAGCAAATGTGTGTCTTAATGTGTGCGGAGTTATTTTTTTGTTTATTTTTGCTTTTTTAGCATATTTTCTTATGATATTCTGGATAGATCTCTGCGAAATCCTTTCTCCATCTCTGTTTATTATTAATGCTTCTTCATTTTTCTTTCTCGTTTTTATGTATCTCTCTACAAGTTTTCTTGTGTTTTCGTCTATAAATACAACTCTATCTTTGGCTCCTTTTCCCAAATGGACAAAAATTTTGTCTTCTTCTATATCTTTGATGTTTAAGTTACAGAGTTCGGAGACTCTTAACCCAGTGGCATAAAGTAGCTGTATTATGACCCCATCTCTTAAGTTTTCAGAAGAATTTAATAAAGCTTTTATTTCACCGTAATTTAAGAATACAGGCAGATTCTTGGATACTTTAGGAAGTTTAATGCTGTCAGCAGTTTTCATCTTTCTCGTGCTGTAAAAGCATTTTATAGCACTTAAATGCCTATACAACGATTTTAAAGATAAATTTTTCTCTTTTTGTAGTTTAAACATGTATTTTTTAATGTCTTCATCTTTTACTTTCTTATATTTCTTATTGATATATTTAAAGAAGTTTTCTATTGTATTTTTGTAGTTTTTTATCGTATTTTCCGAGTATCCCATTAAACTCATATCCATCACAAAGTCTTCTATAGCTTTCATCTTATCACCTTCGTATAATGTATATTATACGAAGTTATTTATAAAGTTTTCGATAAGGGTGTCAAAAAGGCCTTTTTTGGTCTAAATACCCTACATTCCAAAGAGAAAATATACCTTGTTTGACAGTGTTTTTAGGGGTGATTTATTTATCCTCACTTTTTAGAAAAAATTTGTAAAAATCCAGAAACTATTTTATATGCTAAATTATAGAATTGAGAATCTTATAAAATAGTTTTTTTAAAAATCTTAATTTATAAAATCTAAAACAAAAAATCTAATTTTTTAGAGTCTATAAATAGAGTCTATAATTGTATACATCAAATTTCGTGATCAAAATGAGAGTACAAAAAATTTTTGCACAGATACGAAGATCTCATCATATGTATATATATTGTAAAAATAGTAATAAGTGATGTTGCGACTATGATATTAGAATTTCATCCTAATAGAAAAGCTTTTATCTTTCATTGTCCTTAAAAAGTAAAAACTAAAGAGGTAGAAAATATGAGCGATATTAAAATCCTGACTCAACGAAGATTAAGAAATATTAGACTCAATATTTACGAATTGCAAAAAAGAGTAATTTATCTAGAAGCCGCTGTCGCAGATAATCGTGAGCTCATTGAAAAGATTGCTAAAGAGATTCCGAAAGAATCTTACCAAGCAAAGAGAAAAGAAGAGTAAGCTTAAGGTTTTCTACTCTGTGATATTTTTAAAGGAGGTGAAAATCGTGAAAAACAGAAAAGAAATCGAAAAACTAAATATAGTTGCGGATTTATCCATCATTACAACAAAGTTAAGTAATTTACGTAGAAAATGGTTTTTGAGTACTGTTCGCAGTATCTTAATCCGTGAAGAGCAGGAGAATATCGTTGAAGAGATCGATAGGATGTTCAAAGACCTTGAAGGGAAAATCTTGGCTCTTAAAAGGAAATAAGTTATATTAAATAAAACTATGTCAGGAATAGCTTTTTTTACTGTTTTAAACCCGTTCTAAACTATTAAAAAATCTATAATGGAAACATATTTATATTAGAGAATATATAATCTTAACAAATGGTGAGAGAATGCAAAGCACATACAAAGCCACATACAAGAGGGGAAAAGAAATACTCGATCATTATCATTCCATAACTGAGATTAGAGATGGTGAGCTAAAACTGGGAGAATTTCCAATAGTCATGGCGAGAAGAGTAATATTTTATAACCTTTGGGTATCAGTAGAGAAACTGGTAGGAAAGGCTGCACACTCTATAGTTCTTGGTATGGGAAAGCCTCAGGGCATATCATTTGCAGAGAATCTGGATAAATACATTGGACATGAAAAAAAGATCTGGATACTACGATGAATGCTCTGTGCAACGAAACATACGCCATAGGATGGGGTGCTGTGGAGATAGAACTGAAAGATACAGATATAGAAGTGAGATGTGAAAAGGGATTTCCTGTCGGAAAAGAGTATGTTTTGATAAACAAGATTTCATCTATTCCCGTAGACTCATTTTTTCTTGGATATTTTCATGGTTTCTTTGAAACTTATTTTAAAAGAAGGTACGCGTCTGAAGAAGTCATGTGTGTCGGCATGGGAGACAAAATGTGCAAATTTCTGTTTAAAGAAATATGATTTAAACTTTTTCGTTCAATATTTCCATAATTTTATCTGTTCTTACTCTCTCCTGTTCCATTGAATCTCTGTCCCTCAGAGTTACGGTATCATCGTCTAATGTGTCATAATCGATCGTTATACAGTAGGGAGTTCCTATTTCATCCTGTCTTCTGTATCTTTTACCGATAGAACCTGTATCGTCATACATTATCAAGAACTCATTTGAGAGAAGTTTATAAACTTCTTTAGCTTTTTTAATAAGTTCTTCTTTTTTCATCAGGGGGAATACAGCACAGTAATAAGGTGCTACATTTTTTGGGAGTTTTAAAACTGTCCTCTCTTCCTTTTCATATCCAAGATCTAACAAAGCCCAGAGATTCCTGTCCCCACCAAAACTCAGCTCCAGAACGTGAGGGATAAACTTTTTTCCATCTACATTTATCATAAGATTTTCTTTAGAAAGTTTCTGATGTCCTGAAAGGTCATGATCTGTTCTGTAGTGGATACCTCCCATCTCTTTAAATCCTCCAAGACTCCCAATATCCAACTCAAAATCCCAATGAATCTTGTTGTAGAAGGCTTTTTCTTTTTCATCTAATTCTCTAAACCTGAACATCTCTCTTGGCAATTTCAGAGTTTCTAAGTAAAAATCCTGAATTTTGGCCATATAATAAAGATAAAACTTTGGCAAATCTAGATCTTTGCATTTTACTTCTCTGATGTTTTTTCCTCTATCCTCTATAGAGTATATCCTCAGTTTTTTGTCTTTCACTGACTCGAAATCTTCATGCTCGTTTACTCTGTCAGGATCGAAGAATATCTGAAGTTCAGCCTGGTGAAACTCTCTTAATCTATAGACTCCTTGTCTTGGAGATATCTCATTTCTAAAAGCTTTTCCAATTATAGCAAGCCCTAAAGGGAGTTTATTTCTCAGTGTTTTAAAAGATCTCTTAAAAGCTAAATACGCACCCTGAGCAGTTTCGGGTCTTAAATAGGCTTCTTTAATGGATTCTCCAGCACCCAATTCTAATCTGAACATCAGATTAAAAAATTTAGCACTGAGATCCCCCCCACATTGAGGGCAGTTTAAATTATTATCCTTTATAGCTTTATTTATCTCTTCTAAATTCATTCCCTCAGAAGAAATTTTTAAATTTTCTTCAATTAACTGATCAGCTTTAAATCTTGAATGACATGAACTGCATTCTGCAAGAGCATCATTAAAACTTTCTAAATGCCCTGACGCTTCAAAAACTTCTCTTGGCAAGATATTTGTCGTAGAAATTTCATAAAAGTTGGAACTTAAGCTTAGAAAGTGTTTTCTCCACGAATTTTCCCACGAATTTTTCATTCTCGTTCCTAGAGGGCCGTAATCCCATAATCCTGCTACACCTCTGTATATCTCGGCAGAGGGAAAAAAAAATCCTCTTCTCATACAAATATCCATTATCTCTTCACTTTTCATTTATTCACCTTTTTGTTTTTCCAATCTCTGAATCATCTATGGTATAAAGCAAATGATTTATAAAAAGATTTGCTTATAAGGGTTAATGTGTGAAGTATATCCACCTTCGGAAGATACATTCTTACTTTTGGAAGCCTTGAAAAAAGAAGGGATAAAGGATAAAGAATGTTTAGAAATGGGAATAGGATCGGGGGTAATTACGGAGTTTCTTGCAGAAAATAATAATGTCGAGGGCGTCGATATAAATCTCAAAGCAATTGAGATTACCAAAAATAAGTGCAAAAATTGCAGAATTTTTTACAGTGATCTTTTTTCCAATGTTAAAAAGAAGTATGATATAATAGTTTTTAATCCTCCGTATGTTCCAGAAGAAAGAAAATTTAATGATATTTTTGACAGATCATGGCATGGAGGAGAAAATGGAAGAGAAGTAATAGACCGATTTCTTGATGAGTTTGATAGTTTTTTAGATCTTGACGGAAAGATGTATCTTCTTCACTCCTCTCTCTGCGATCTGAAGAAGACTCTAAGAATATTGAAAGAAAAAGGTTTTAAGACTGAGGCATTGAAGAGCAAAAAATTATTCTTTGAAGAGCTTACAGTTATAAAAAGTGAGAGAGATAGTAATATTAAAGGTGATTAGATGAAGAGAGTAAAGGTCCGGAAAGGTGATAATGTTTATGAGGGGATCGAGATACCTTCTGTCGATGAAAAATATCTTGTTTTAAAGCTCGATAATGGATATAATATAGCGTTCAGAAGAAACGAGATTAAGGTAGATATTATAGGGGAATTTGAAAAAAAGAGTAAAAAAATAGAGAAGAAGGAGGCAAGATATAGGAAAGAATTAAGAGATGTTTCCATAATAGGGACAGGGGGAACGATAGCCTCAAAAATAGATTATACTACGGGCGCTGTTTATCCTGCTTTTTCACCGGAAGAGTTAGAAGAGATGGTACCCGAGATATTTGAACTTGCCAATATTTACCCGCGAGAGGTACTTCAGATTCTAAGCGAGAATATGAATATTGAGAAATGGAAAAGGGTGGGAAACGCTGTTATAGAGGAGATAAATAAAGGTAGAAGCATTGTGATTGCACATGGCACCGATACAATGCACTACACAGCTTCTTTCTTATCTTTCACTCTAAAGAATTTGAATCTCCCTGTGATATTAACAGGATCGCAGAGATCATCTGACAGGCCTTCAAGCGACTCGAGGATGAATCTTTTCTGCTCCGTAAAGTTCGCGACTACAGACTATAATAGAGTAGTGATCTGTATGCACGGAACAATGGAGGACACATTCTGCTACGTACATAAAGGCGTTAAGGTAAGAAAGAATCATACTTCAAGAAGAGACGCTTTCCAGAGTGTCAACACAAAGCCAGTTGCTAAAGTTTATTATAATGGGAAGATAGAGTTTTTCGAAGATCTGCCGGAGAAACATGAGGAAAGAGTATATTTCGATGATAAAATAGAAGAAAAAATCTTTCTTTTGAAGATCTTTCCTAATATTACTCATGAAATACTTGATTTTTTAATAGACCAGAAGTATCGTGGTATCGTTCTCGAAGGAACCGGATTGGGTCATACGCCCTCTATACTATATAATACTATTAAAAGAGGGATCGATGAAGGTGTTACATTCTGCATGACATCTCAGTGTATTAATGGAAGGGTAAATATGAATGTTTACCAGACTGGGAGAAAATTAATGGAACTTGGAGTCATCCCGTGCAAGGATATGCTTCCAGAGGTTTGTTATACAAAGATGATGCATGTTCTTGGACATGCAGGAGAGAGTGAGGAGATAAGAAAATTGATGAGAACAAATATTGCAGGTGAGATAATAGAAGACACGGTGATCTTATGAAGGTAGGACTGGAGGTACACGCTCAACTGGATACAAAAAAACTATTCTGTAACTGCAATACAGAGTTAATGGATAATCCTACTAAAGATATAGAAAGAAAACTTCATGTCACCGTCAGTGAATTAGAAGAAGTAGATAGAGCTGCTTTTGAGGAGAGTTTGAAGAATAAAAAACACGTTTATGAAGCTTTCGATAACTCTTGTTTGGTATATCTTGATGAAGAACCACCGCATAATCCAAATAAAGAAGCAATAGAAACATCATTAAAAATTGCTCTTTTGTTGAAAGCAGATATAGTCGATCAGATCCATTTTATGAGAAAGATCGTTATTGATGGCAGCAATGTTTCGGGGTTTCAGAGAACGACGATAATTGGATTAAATGGAGTTATAGAAACCGAATACGGCAATGTCAAGATTCCAACTATATGCCTAGAAGAAGACGCTGCAAGAAAAGATAGAGAAAAAAAAGATAAGATCTTTTGGAAGGTTGATAGACTCGGAACACCGCTAATAGAGCTAGCTACCGCACCCACAATAAGAACTCCCGAGCAGGGAAAAGAAGTGGCATTATTCATCGGGAATATATTAAAAGCAACAAAAAAGCTTAAGAGAGGTATAGGAACGATAAGACAGGATCTTAACATCTCGATAGAAAAAGGGGCAAGAATAGAGATAAAGGGTGTCCAGGAATTAAACATGATACCGGTATACATAAAAGAAGAGGTAAAAAGGCAGGAAAATCTTTTAAAAATAAAAGGAGAACTTCAAAAAAGAAATGCTAACATCGGCGATATATACGATCTTACAGATCTATTTAAGGATACTCAATGCAAGATAATAAAAAAAGCTGAAAAAATTCTTGTATTAAAACTGGAAAATTTTTCAGGGATCTTAGGAATGGAGATACAGAAAGAAAGAAGATTCGGATCTGAACTCGCGGATTATGCCAGAAAGTATGTTCCGGGAATATTTCATTCGGATGAGTTACCTAATTATGGAATAAGTGAAGACGAAAAAAACAGAGTTCTCGAGAAATTAAAGAGTGACAGTTTTGTTATAGTGGCCTCTACGAACGAAAAAGTGGAAAATGCATTGAAAGAGATAATAAAAAGAATAGAGATAGCTTTTCAGGAAATTCCCGAAGAAACGAGAAGACCTTTAGAAAATGGTGCTACGTCTTATTCCCGTCCGCTTCCCGGAAAAGCGAGAATGTATCCCGAGACAGATGTACCTCCTTATAATGTATCGCAACAAACTATCGAAAAAATTAAGAAAGAGCTACCAGAGCTGCCCAAGAAAAAGAAAACGAGGCTCATGAAAGAGTACAATCTCAATGAGGAGAATACTACGAAGATAATGATCTATGATCCAGATTTCTTCGAAGAGATCATGGAAAAATACGATATAAAACCTACAATATTCCTGAAAGTCGCAGAAACTTACAAGAGTTTCGGACGTGAAAACTTAGAAGAGCTAGAAATTGTTTACGATTATCTTTCTAAAAACAGATTAGTGAAAGAGGGGATAGAAACAGTTTTGGAGGAGTTCTCTAAGGGAAATAGAGATATAGATAAAATTATAGAGAAATATAATCTGAGACCTATCTCCGTTATGAACGCTGAGGAAACTATCAAGAGGATAGTACAAGAAAATAGGAATATCCTAGAGAAAAAAGGAGATAGAGCTGTCTCTGCACTTATGGGGGAATGTATGAAAGCATTGAGAGGAAAAGTAGATGGAAAACTAGTAAATGAGATATTATTGAGAGAGATAAGAAAAATATAATAAGTATGAAAAAGGTGGGTTAATGATACATATAAGTAAAAACAAATGTGTTGGATGTGGGCTTTGTGTGGCTAAATGTCCTGTTGGTGCTATTTCCATTAATGAGCATGGGTTTTCTGTAATTGATAAAAACAAGTGCATAAACTGCGGATTGTGTTTGGAAACTTGCCCTCAAAATGCAATTAAGGACATCAAGGAAAAATTGATTTTTGCAGTTGGAACAGATGATGAAAAAACAATAAAAGCAAAGGATCATTTTGGTATGTCTAAATACTATTTGATATACGAATACTCTAATGGAGAATTGACTTTCAAAGAAAAAAGAGAAAATACTAAATATCAAGAAGATGAAACAAGAATTCATGGTGATCCTGAGAAAGCAAAAAGAGTTACATCTGCTTTAAATGGTGTTGGTGTTATTGTTGGCAAGTTATTTGGACCAAATATTACTAGGCTAAAGAATAAATTTGTCGCTGTTGTTATCAGAGAGCCAAATATCGAAAATGCTCTCGAAAGTATTAAAGATGGAATTAATGAGATCGTAGAAGAAAAAAATAAAAAGGAAGGAAGTGTTATAATACTATGAAGGCAAAAGTAGTTCAAAGTAGATGTGTAGGATGTGCGATTTGTGCAAATATCTGCCCAACAGGTATTGATGTAATGAATGGAAAGGCTACAATAAAAGACGAAAATGCAGAATGTTTAAAAGATGCTGCGAATGCATGTCCAAGCGGTGCTATTATTCTTGGAGACGAGCAAGAATTTAATAATCAAGGAAATGCAAATTTACCCTTTAATCCAGGCTTTAGCCAAGGTCGTGGAATGAGAGGTGGTAGACGAGGGGGAAGAGGTATGGACAAAAGACGCGGAAGGGGAAGAAGAAATTTATGACAAAGTTAACTGATTAAATTTCGAAATTTGTTTTTTAATATATCTGATAAACTGCAAGTTTTATCATATGAAAAATCATGGCACTTTCTGTCAACGACTCTGCGGTTGCTTCGCAACCTTGTCCTTCGATCATATAACAGCGGATAAAAGAGAAATCAAAGATTTCCCCAAATTGCCTTCGGCAACTTCTTTTATCCGCAAACCAAAATTGTGAACTCTTCTCATGTTTTTTATTTCGTACCCCCAAGCCAAAATATTAATAAACTTAAATGTGATAGTTATATAGTAAATAAAAAATTCACTGAGTATAGTATATAGTACGTTTATACTCTTCAAAACTAAAATAATTATCTTAGGAGATACATATGAAAAACGAGAAGGAATCAAAAGATCAATTTATAAAAAAATTATTACAGCGAATTGCTGAACTGAAAAAGTTAGAAATAGAACGTAAGAAAGCGGAAGAGGATCTGCGTTTCTCCGAAGCAAAATTCCGGGATCTCTTTGAGAATGTGTTTGATGGTATATATCAAACTACTCCAGATGGTAAAATAATCTCTGTCAATCCGGCGCTTGTGCAAATGCTTGGATACGATTCAGAAGCAGAACTCCTCGCTATCGACATTGCACATGATTTGTATGTGAATCCTGAGGATAGAGATATCTTAGCTCAAAGGTTAGAGAAGAAGGGAGAACTCAGGAATATTGAACTCGTTCTGAAACGCAAGGATGGAGATCACGTTATAGTACTCGAAAATGCTCGAGCTGTTCGTAATGAACAGAATAATGTATTGTACTATGAAGGAACTCTCACAGATATCACCAAGCGTAAAAAGGTGGAGGAAGCACTAGAGAAACGTATAAAGGAACTGAATTGTATATATAACATCTCTTATCTTGTTGAAAAACCCGACATCTCGTTGGAGGAGATACTTCAGGGGGTAGTTAATATCATCCCCTCTGCCTGGCAGTATCCGGAAATTACCTGTGCAAGGATAATCGTTAAAGGTCAGGGATTCAGAACGAAAAATTTCAGAGAAACTATGTGGAAACAAGTTTCTGATATTGTTGTGCACGGTAAGCAAATTGGTACTTTGGAGATATGTTACTTGGAGGAAAAGCCTGAGAGTGATGAAGGACCCTTCCTAAAGGAGGAGAGAAGTCTACTCAACGCTATTGCCAACAGGTTAGGAAGAATTGTTGAACGGAAGGATGCAGAGGAAGCGTTGCGGAAGCGTGAGGAAAAATTTAATAGACTATTTAACAGCAATCCCGAAGCGCTCATATATTTCGATAAAGATTTCAATATAATAGATATTAATCTCAAATTCGAAGAACTTTTTGGTTATTCCATTGAGGAGATGAGAGGGAAAAAAATAGATGAGTTTATTATTCCTGAAGATAAAATGGATGAATCTAAAAAGTTGAAGGAGATATCAAAGAAAGGATACATCTTTCATGAAACTGTCAGAAAGAGGAAGGACGGTACTTTAATTCCCGTAGCAATATCTGCATCGCCTGTTATTTCTAAAGGATCGATAATTGGGATTAATATAACATATAAAGATATCACCGAGCGTAAAAAAGTGGAGGAATCGTTGCAAAAAGAAAAAGAATATTACCGTTCTTTTGTCGAATCATTGAGTGATTGGGCATGGGAAATGGATGTAAACGGTGTTCACACCTATTCAAACTCTGCAGTTGAGAATATTTTGGGATATAAAGTAGAGGAGGTGGTTGGGCATCACGTCACAGAACTGTGGTTCGACGAAGCTAAAACACCAGAAACACTAAATTGGTTACAAAAAACCTTGACCAGAGGAAAAGGCTGGAAAGATTTTTATGGACGCTTTAAACACAAAAACGGTTCAACAGTAACCACGGAAAGTACAGCAGTTCCACTTTTCGATTCAGAAAATAAACTGATAGGGTATCGGGGAATAGACCGCGACATTACTGAACGTAAAAAGGCGGAGGAGACGCTACGGGAGACTCGTGACTACTTAGAAAATTTACTCAACTATGCGAACGCTCCTATCATCGTCTGGAACCCAAAGTTCAGGATCACCCACTTCAACCACGCCTTCGAGCATCTTACAGGATATACAACCGATGATATTATTGGCCAAGAACTGCCTATGCTCTTCCCTGAAGCAAGCCGAGAAGATTCGCTGAACAAGATCACACGTACCCTAAGCGGTGAATACTGGAAATCTGTGGAGATCCCAATCCTTCGCAAAGACGGGGATATTCGAGTAGCGCTTTGGAACTCGGCGAACATCTATGCTGAAGACGGAAAGACTCTTTTAGCTACCATTGCCCAAGGCATTGACATCACTGAGCGCAAAAAAACAGAAGAACTCCTCAAAAAACAGAGAGAGGAGCTCTCAGTGTTCGCACATACAGTGTCTCACGATTTAAAGAATTATATAGGCATTATCCGGAACTACGCTCAATTTTCGCTCCTAAAAAAAGAAAGTGCAGAGAAGAACGTTCAGAGAATAGTCAGTATAACAAAAAAGATGGAAGATTTCGTTACACGACAGCTTGAGCTTGCTGATGCGGGGAAAGTTATAGGGAAGCCTGAGAAAGTAGATCTTGATAAATTGATCGATGAAGTAGGAAAGACTCATAGCATTGAGATACAGACGAAAGGATTGCCAACGATCATAGGTGACTCACAAAGACTGAAGGAAGCATTTCACAATCTCATCGACAACGCAGTAAAACACGGCAAAGCCGACAGAATAGAGATATCCTCAGAAAAGAAGGAAAACATTTATGTCATTTATGTAAAGGATAACGGTAGAGGGATATCACAAGGAGAGATAGATAAAATCTTTGACATGGGATATTCCAAGACTGGTACAGGAATAGGTCTTACAATAGTAAAGAAGATAGTAGAAGCACATGATGGCAATATCTCAGTGAGATCTAAGGAGGGAGAAGGAACTACTTTTGAAATAATTTTTCCTATTAAAGCTTAGATATTTCTCGCTAATGACATAGGGATGAAGCCATTTTTTTCATGCTAAGAAAAAGAAGCTAAGCACTTAAAAATAAAGTATTAAAAAACCATTTATTTGCCCTTTGTTTTTCTACAAAGCCTTTTAAATTCATATTTCCACAAGAAATAAAGGGGTTAGAAAATGAAAAAAGATTTATTAGTTTTAGTTCTAATATGTTTTATGGATTATGTGAGAAATACAAAAAAGATCATAGAAAGGGAGGAGATAGAAGCTGAGATAAAAAAGCATAAAATATGGGGAAAGAAAAGTGAAAAAGTCTCCGAGATATTTGGAATAGCGCTCAAAAATGTTATAAAATCTATTCTCGTATTTTTAGACGAGATCCCTTTTCTCATTGTTTTGCAGGGTGACAAACTACTCGATTTAAAAGAACTTGAAAAAATAACAGGAAAAAAAGTTACTTTGGCCAGAGCTAAAGATATAAAAAAAATGGGGTTTGAGTTTGGGGGAATACCTTGCGTTGGGTCCAATCTAAAAATGATCGTTGACCAAAAAGTATTAAACGAGGAGTATGTTGTTGGCTCTGCTGGTTCTCCTTATGTCGGGATAAAGATTAAACCAAAAGACCTTGTAAAACTCAACTCTGCTGAAGTCTTCGATATCTGCAGATAGGTTTAGATAAATGTCTCCTCGCACAGGGAGGAACTTCATAAAATCCTCCTTTTATATCTCTTTTAACTTCGATTTTTTTTAAATTTATTTTTTTTCCACATTTTTTGCATTTATAAACTCCCTTTCCTCTGGATTTTAACGTTCCCCCGCAGGAACATTTTTCTTTCTGGAATGTGTATGTTGGAGCGAGTTTCAGTATTTCTATTTTTTCAAGGTTTATTGTGAGTCCTTTTGTGTATTTAACACCACCATATACCCTTACAACATCTCCAACGATCAGTTCTCTTATTACATTTCTAAACTCTTTGGTAGGCTCGTACGCTGCGCAGAATATCTCATGAGTGTCCTTTATTTTAAAGATAACATGCCCTCCTCCTATTGTTTTGGGAGATTCAGAAACTTTCCCCTTAACTATAACAGAACTGAATTCTTTTATCTCCTGTATCTTTTTATTTACTAAATGCATATCTGTGGCCTGATTCGTCAGGAAAATCTGTTTTTTATCAATTTTTTCAGATTTTATCATTTTTTGAGCTCTTTCAAGAAGTTCTGGCGATTCCCCTCTTATACCATAGAGAACTGGACAGGGGGAGTTTGGTGCTATGCACAAATGTTTATTTCTATAGTCGTAATTATCAAAAATTGAGGGGTAATACCTCCTGTCCATCTCGATTACAGTTTTTATGTCTATCTCCCTTTTTTTTCCAAACTTTGACCTTTCCCTATAGGCTATAAGTTCGTAGGTGTGATCGTTAAGTTCCATTCCTACAGCTGCCAGAGCCCCTATGAGTCCTCTCTTGTTCCCGAGGGCAAAATGCTCTATCCTATTTTTTTCTATGTATCCAAGAGCTTCTTTTATTGCTATATCCTCATGTAAAGCCTTTACAGCGAAGTTTTTGAGAGACAAAGGAACTTTTTTAATAAAGACTATACCTGGATTTGTGTTTTCCTTCTTATAATGGGAATATTTCATGAAGAGTTCTATTATTTCATCTTTGTTTCCATCTAAAATGAGATTAAGCGCACCGTTTCCTCTAGTTTTATAGGGGATATTCGGATTTAATCTTATAAGCCTCGGGTATCCTTCACAGCTAAACCTATCTATAATTTGCTTAGCTAGATATGTGGTACACATTCCTTCCTTCGAATCAGTGTCGTCGATACCGATATACATAACGAAAAACTTTTAATAATAATCTATATAAATCTAATTAATGAGCCAAGAAGTTATCGATCTCACAAAATCAATCACAGATATTTTTAAAAAAGCAGGATTTGAGGTATCTCTCTGCGATATAAGATCATGTTATGATATAATGGCAAAGAGAGGCCTCTTCAGTCTCATTGTTAAGATATTGTCAAATATAGACTCATTTTCTTCTGAACATGGTATAGAGATGAGAAGGATAGCCTATTATTTTAATGTTTTTCCTTTGATAATAGCTCATAAAACAAAAAGCGAGGTCCTTGAGGAAGGAACAGTTTATAACAGGGAGGGTGTTCCTGTGATCTCTATAGAAACTCTTGAAAATCTCCTTTTAAATGATATTCCTCCCCTGGTATACTCGGATAGGGGGGGGTTATACGTTAAAATAGATAGAGAGAGACTAAAAGAAGAGAGGGAAAAAAGAGGATTATCCCTGGGGTATGTGGCAGATGCTCTGAGAATATCAAAATCTGCATTGTACGAGTATGAAAATACAGAAAAAGGAGTTTTGCTCGAAAATGCTATAAAACTTGAAAAGTTTTTTGATATTCCTGTGGCAAAGCCTGTTTCTATATTGAGGAAGATAGAAAAGGACACAGGAGAGATCAAATTAGAAGATCTGAAAAAAGCTTTGGAGAGGAATATACTACTAAAACTTCATAATGCGGGGTTTAAAGTAGTTCCCACAGAAAAAACGCCATTCAATGCTGTCGTTAAAGAGAGAAATATAATAATTACGGGAATAGGAGAATTCAGCTCAAGACTTCTAAAAAAAAGGATAAGGATAGTCCATGAGTTCTCAATGATGATAGAGAAAGATGCCATGTTTATAGTTAATCTTAAAAAGAATCCTGAAAATATAGAGGGGGTACCAATTCTGAGTAAAAAGGAGCTGGAAAAAATAAAGGACGTGGAGGATATACTGTATCTTCTCTACAGCAAAAAAACCGATTAGGATCTTAGCTTCGTGGAAGATATCCTTCCTTCTCTGTCAGTTATAAAATCTATTTTTATTATCTTCAGTTCTTCTAGATCTAATTTCTCTCTTTCTTTATTTATATCCAGTGCATTTTTGTATGTTTCTTCTGTTACCAGGATGTAATCAGCTTTTTTCTCTAACGAAAATCCGTATCTATCGTTTATTTTAATGATTTCATAATCTTTTCCCTCTTTATACCCAAGAGATCCCAGGAATTTTTTTATACAGTTTTTTCTTTTTTTAAATCCCCAGATTTTATCAGCGTATTTTTTATTTTTTGTCATCTCGTCGCTTGTAAGGCCTATTAATACATAACCATACTTAAAAGCTGTTTTTAAAAAAAATCTGTGTCCTTCATGCAATCTGTCAAATGTTCCAGATGCTATTATTTTTTTCATAGAAATACCCTGTATAAAGCTATACATACAATTCCAATAACTCCAATCCCAATATATTTTAGGTAGGGATATGCTATAAAATAGACCTGTATGGAATTATAGAACTTAGGATCAAAACTCTCAAGTCCTTTTATCAGGTCTATCTTTGTTACGTTCTGGATCTTTATTTTATCGTTTATTACAACAGAAGGTGTCTCTGAAAATCCATCTAAATAAAACTCTTTACTATTTTTGTTCACATCTATCCATAATATACACGTTTTATCGGTATATCTTTCAGAATTTATTGTGTTATTAACCATCTCTTTTTCTCCATACTCTGAATAGAAACCGAGAACCTTGATCTCCTTTTCTTCCAAGTAAAAATTGATCACAGAATCGATTAACTCTTTATCTATATTGTTTTCAAAAGAGATTTCATTGATCGCAATCGAAGGAATTTTTGAAAGCCCAAAATAAAGAAAATCACTTCTATTCTTATCATAATCGAGATATAATACTCCTACATCTTTATTATCTATTTCTGATAATATACTGTCTATTCTCTCATATTCTTCATCTTTTTTATCTTTATCATAAAAAAATCTAACAACTACTCTTTTTGGAGTTAAAAAAGACTCTATTACTGTTCTGAGTTCTTCTTTCGCAGCATCTCCCTCTATCTTCACCTGTTCATTAAATACTAGTCCTGGGGTCATTATGAAACCATAATTCTTAAATTCTTTGTAACCTTCGGTAGTAAAAACATCTATCACCTCTATATCCAATGTTTTACCATATTCTTTTTTCAGTTCCTCTAAATAGGTTTCTATAGCTCCACAGTGTTCACATCCCTCGGTAAAGAAAAATTTAACCTTAACTTTATTTTCTCCAGCAGAGACAGAGCTGAAAATTATCAGTATTATGACAATTATAAAGAGTTTTTTCATAGTGTCAGAAATAGATATTGTGCTTAAAAAAGTTTCGGTACCTTCATTCCCAAATCTTCAAAATCTCTTCCATCTCTTTTTTATCGGGAACATAGGGGTAGTTGTAGATAATTCCTCCCGGAGACTCATTAAAATAAGGTCTGTTACATTTTGGACACCCCCTTGTAGTGTAAATAACAGGATTTGCTACATAATCCTCTATTTTCACTCCAAAATCTATTATCTCTCCGTTCTTGAATCTAAAATCGTTTGATATATCTTCCGTTATCAGATGATACGCTAACTGCACATTTCTGTATTTTTTTAAAGAAGGTCTTTCTTTATTTTCTAAGGGTGTACCTTTTAAAGGTGTAAAGGCAAAGAGAGAAGGTTTTATTTTTTTTCTGTGGAGTTTCCGGATAACTTTCACCATGTCTTCTTCTGTTTCTCCCAATCCCACGATCAGATGAGATGTAACTTTAAAATTTCCGAAGATTTCTACAGCCTTTTCCAGTTTTTTCCAGTGTTCATTCCACGAGTAGGTAGGTTTTATTTTTTCAAAAAGATCTTTATTGGCGCAGTCCAGGCTTATTCCAATCCTTTCTATCTTTTTAGAAAGAGTTTTTAATTCTTTTTCTGAAAAAGGCTGAGCAGAGACCGAGATTTTGTTGTCTATATTTTCCACGATCTCTAAAATATCATCAAAAAGGTTTTTATAATTCAAACACTGTATACAGACTCTTTCATCCTTAAGATTTTTTAAAACATCTTCCAGAGAAAATTCTGGCCAAACAACTCTTGAAAGCATGTTAGATCCAGAATTATTGGCTTGCGCACAGAATAAACATTTTCCCGTACATGAACCACGGGTCATTAAGTAAATAGTCGTAGGAAGACAATCTATTTTCTTTTTCAAAAGTCCAAGTTTTATTGCAGACCCGTATGAAACTCTCACTTTCATAAAATCACCTAAAAAACACAGCATACTTCTTTTGACTCTCCTTTAATGAAAGAAGGCTTTGCTATGTCAAATCCTAATTTAAAAGCTTTTTTTTCAATTTTTTCATCTCTTGGCCTCATGCAGCCTAAGGATACATTCTCAAATTCAGAAGCTTTTTCAAAAACAGTTTGAACGTTCTCTAAATCTATTTTCACATTTTCCATTTCTGTACCCCTAGTAGGCTTTAAAACAAGTAACACTAATTTTTTTATCTTAAATTTTGACAAGGTTTCTAATGCTTCTATTTCCTTTCCCAATTTTCCAAAATTCAAGCCTATACATAGGTGAGGAGCTACATTCAAATATTTTGACAGTATCTTCATAGTTTTTATATAATCTCTTGAAGTTCTGTTTAGTTTATAGACATCCTTAATTATTTTGTCATCGATGACAAAATCAAAAGAAACACAGTCTATTTTGGCTCTTTTGAGTTCCTTTGCTACCTTTTCGTTCACTAGTCCTGTGTGCACATTTATCAGAAGATCACTCTCCTCTTTTATCCTTTTTATAACTGGTAAGAAATTGTCTAAAGGTACTTTTCCATTAAAATCACATCCTCCCGAGATTAAAGCACCTTTCAGATTATTGTTCGTGCAGAGATTGTATAAAGTCTCAGGAGTAATAGGGATCATGTGCTTTAGATATATTCCCTGGCAGTGCTTGCAGTTTAAGGAACATTCTTTACCTGTAACGGACAATGCTGGAAAAGATTTTCTAGTCGGATTGTATAACATTTTTCTCCTCAAAGGCTTTTTTAAATATTTTCCCAAAATCGTCTAAATTTATTCCTGGAGCTTTTACATTGCTTAAAAACTCTTCAATAGCCTTTATAGACTCTTTTTCCGTTTTTCCCTTTAGTTTCTTCTCGAGATCGAAAACAGAATCTTCCGGATAGATAAAAAAATCTCCTGTTATCTTTATATTCCTTATTTTCGAGTTTTCTATCTTTATATCCAGCCTTATAAGACCCCCTTTCGCCTTATGTTCAACGATCATAAGAGACATAATGCGGTAATATATAAAAACTTGCTTGAGTAACGTTTATAAAGCATGAGAAAAAGGAGATAATATGGCAAAAGGAAAAACACAAAAAGAAGGAGCACTCCCTCCTACAGGTGCAGGACTGATAAGATACTTTGATGAAGAAACAAGAGGCATTAAGATGAGTCCTTACATTGCGGTAGGGATATGCATAGCGTCTGGGGTAATTATTGTTCTTCTTCAGATACTAAGGTGAATTAATAGATGTCTTTTAACCTCTATCTTATTTTATTCATAATTCTCGGATTTTGGGGGATAATGAATTATCTTTCACCATCTTTAAAAGATCGTGGGGTAGAAGTTGCCGGATTCACTCTTCTATGGAGAACAAAAAAGTTTATGGGGGTAATAGACAATCTCTCTAAAAAATTTGGAAAATTCTGGGATTATTTTGCAAAATTTGGCATAATTGCATCTTTATTTGGATCAATTTACATACTGCACTTTTTATTTAATAAAACTCTTGAAATGGCTAGGACCTCGGAACTACAGCCAGTGGCTACTCTGGTGATACCGGGGGTAACAATCCCCTTATGGTACGGTTTAATAGGCATTATAACATTAGTGATAGTCCACGAGTTTGCTCATGGAATAGTCGCACGAAGAGAGAACATACCCTTAAAATCAGTGGGGGCAGGAGTTTTCATAGCTCTCCCCTTGGCATTTGTCGAGCCCGAAGAGGAAGAAATGAAAAAGGCTTCTCCCTGGGCAAGAATAAAGGTATATGGAGCAGGATCTACAGCAAATTTTGCTCTCGGATTTATAACTCTCCTGCTCCTGATGTCTTTTAATCCTATGATAACGGCAGATGGAATCGAAATAGACCGTGTCCAGAAAGAAATGCCTGCTTATGGTGTATTAGAAAAGGGAATGATTATTTATGAGGTCAATGGCATTGAATTTAAGAATGCAACAGAATTTTCAGATATAATGTCAAAATTTGAACCTGGAGACAAAATTACATTGAAAACTAATAGAGGAGTTAAAGAAATAATACTAAATGAGAATCCAGAAGATCCAACTAGAGGCTATATAGGAATTTACTCAATAACTCATTTAACAACTAAATACGGCAGTTTTTTATTGCCAGTCTATTTTTCACTTTATTGGATATCTGTGTTAAATATCAATATTGGACTCATTAATCTCCTGCCGATACCTCCAGTTCTTGACGGCGGGAAGATCGTTAAAGAACTGATGGAGATGAAGGTTTCTAAAAGAGTTTCGAACACTATCTCTGCAATTCTGGCAGTAATTTCTATATCATTGGTGATAATAGCTTTTTTCCCTAAAATTCTCGTGATCTTATGATAAAAGTAAGGTTCCTGAGGGAAGATAAAGAAGAACTTGTAGAGTATAAAGAAGATCTTAAAATAGAAGATATTTTAAGAAAATTTGGCTACAGCTCTGAAACAGCAGTCGTCAAAAGAAATGGGAAAATAAATACAGAGGATGAAAATGTCGAGGACAATGACGATATTCTTATAATTTCAGTGGGTAGTGGATAAATGTACTGCAAATGCGGAAAAAAAGCTATAATCTTCAGGAGATACTCTGGAGAAAAATTATGCGAGAGATGCTTTAACAAAAGCATGATAGAGAGGGTAAAAAAGGTAATCAGAAAGTATTCATTGATAGAAAAAAACGATTTTATAGCTGCTGCTGTCTCCGGAGGGAAGGACAGTCTTGTACTTCTTCATATATTAAAAAAGTTTTCAGAAAAATATCCTTTTGATCTAATTGCTGTGACAATAGATGAAGGTATAAAAGGCTACAGAGATAAGACAATCGAAATAGTTAAAAAAAATTGTAAATTGCTGGGAATCGAGAGTAAAGTCTATTCTTTTAAAAAAGAGCTGGGACATTCTATGGATGAGATAGCAAAAAGGGATCGCAAACTAAGTGCATGTTCATACTGCGGTGTTTTCAGGAGGTATTTACTGAATAAAAAAACAAGAGAACTCGGATGCAATAAAATAGCCATAGGACATAATCTGGATGACGAGGTTCAGACAATACTCATGAATTTTCTCA